>Ga0307986_10003038_pt1 | contig 11811 bp, 15 predicted proteins | sample EllFjometageno82_FD_203170 | JGI IMG/M metagenome (GOLD analysis project Ga0307986, IMG submission 203170) | Marine microbial communities from Ellis Fjord, Antarctic Ocean - #82 | ecosystem: Environmental > Aquatic > Marine > Unclassified | place: Southern Ocean | collected 2014-10-09
ATAAATACAACTGGAACCTAAAAACATAAGTTTTTTCACATTATTGTTATAAGACGCAGAAATTACAGAATTTTGAATAGCTAAATTATCATATAAAAAACTTGCAGGATAAGTACTATTAGCTAATATCCCGCCTACTTTAGCTGCTGCAAGAAATACAGTATCAGGCTTATTTTCTTTAAACCATTTATCTACTTTTACTGTATCTTTAAGATCTAATTCATTAGAGTTTTGAGTTAATATATCACATTCTATACCTTTTAGTGCTTTAATTAATGCGCTACCAACCATTCCTTTATGGCCTGCAACAAAGATACGTTTTCCAACTAATGTGTATTTCTCTTGGTTACTATTCTTCAACCATCAATTCCAAAACGTCTTGTTTTTTGTTCTAAATCTACAAGTTTTAGATCTTCTTTAACCATTTCCTTAACTAATTCAGAAAATTTTACATTAGCTTCCCACCCTAATATTGTTTTAGCTTTTGTAGCATCCCCTAATAGGTAATTAACTTCCGTAGGCCTAAAATACCTTTTATCGACTTCTATCAATATTTTATTAGTGTTTTGGCTTAACCCAATTTCCTCTTCTCCTTTACCTTTCCATATAATTGTTTCACCAATTTCTAAAAAAGCATTTTCAATAAAATCTCTAACTGTATGGGCTTCACCTGTAGCAAGTACATAGTCATCTGGTTGATTTTGTTGCAACATAAGCCACATACCTTCAACATAATCTTTAGCATGCCCCCAGTCTCTTTTAGCATCTAAATTACCCATATATAATTTTTCCTGCAGGCCAAGTTTTATTGCTGCTACACCCCTAGTAATTTTACGTGTTACAAATGTTTCACCTCTAATCGGACTTTCATGATTAAATAGAATGCCATTACATGCAAAAATATTATAAGCCAACCTATAATTAACTGTTATCCAATATGCGTATAACTTTGCTGCTGCATATGGTGACCTAGGAGAGAATGGAGTGTTTTCATCTTGAGGAATAATATCTGAATTACCGTATAACTCAGAAGTAGATGCCTGATAAAATTTGACTGTTTTTGTCATGTTAAGCAATCTTATAGCTTCTAATAATCTAAGAGCACCGATGCCATCTGCATTAGCTGTATATTCAGGAGTTTCAAAGCTAACTTGAACATGACTTTGTGCTGCTAAATTATACACTTCATCTGGGTTAATTTTTTGCATTAATCCAATTAAATTAGTTGCATCAGTCATATCTCCATAGTGTAAATGAAATTTAACATCATTAGAATGAGGATCTTGATATAGATTATCTAATCTACTTGTATTAAAAGATGAAGACCTTCTTTTAATGCCATGAACTTCATAACCTTTACTAAGTAAAAACTCAGCTAAATAAGCTCCATCTTGACCTGTAATACCTGTTATTAATGCTACTTTATTTTTCATATTTTAAACTATATAGAATATATAAACATAAGTGAAGGCAATAAATTATTACTTAAACTCATAATAATAAAAATATTCCTTTATTTTTTTTTAGTAAGAACTATCTTTTAGGAATGATAAAAAAAATAATTTATATATCAATACTACTCGTATTTATTTTCAATAATACAGCGATTTCTTCAGATTTAAGTTTAGCAAAAGATGCTTACAATAAAAATGACTTTGAAGCAGCATATAATTATTGGGAACCTTTAGCAAATGAAGGTATTGCAGATGCACAATTAGGACTAGGTATTCTTTATGGTAAAGGGCAAGGTTTATTGCAGGATTATAGAGAATCTATAAAATGGTTTAAATTAGCAGCAGATCAGGGAAATGCAGAGGCACAATTTTACATTGGCATGGCTTATATTAATGGGGTTACCTATAAAAAAAATTATTCAATTGCCTATATGTGGTTAAGTATTTCTGCACTTAGAAAGACTAGGTTAGCTAAAGACAATTTACCTCAATTTATTAAAATGATGACACAAGATCAAATTAATGAAGGTGAAAAATTAAAAAGTGAATGCATTAGTAAAAATTTTATAAACTGTTAACAAAAACAATCTAAAATTATTTTTTTTCACCTAAGGCCATAATAGCATCAATATTGTCTGGTTGTATTTCAAGCCATTCCACAAAACAAGAATTATTACCTAATAAAACATACCAGTCATTCTGTTCATAATTAGGCCAAATAACTACAGTATCCACCCCTAAATATTTTTTTAAATTTTCATTTGGCATTTTTGATAAATAACCACCAATAAAATTAGAGAACGTCTTATTGACTATCTTAAAAGGCGTTATATGAGGTTGTTCCATTTTTCCTCTTTTCAGAATCCCTTCAAAAGAAACACAATCTTGATCATATTTAATTTCATAATCATCATTTATTAGAGGTAGAGTATCCCATTTAGCGACATAACCTGCAGGAACTTTTTCTCCATAAACACAAAAACTATAAAAACTAATAATAATTACTTTTATAATAAAATTCACGAGAAGTTCCTTAATTTATGAAAATTACTTATTTAACAATTTTTAAATGATTATGTTTTGTGCCTTTAGAATCATTCGAATCGTTGTTGTCTTTTTCTATTTTATTTTCTTTTAAATTTAATTCCAATTTATGTATTAAATTTCTCCAAATACTACCTGTTCTTTTTAACTGTATATATAGATTATCATTTTCCCGTAACTTATCTGCAAACTCCTTAATATCGTTATCCAGAGCCATCATAACTTCATAATTTTCTATATTTTTATCTTTTTCATTTATTTCTATTACGAATATTTTTTTCATTTTACCTCTAATATATTTTTGAGAATGATAATCATTCTCATTGACAATAAAACTAATATAACCTATATAATATAGTATATAAGGTTTATTGATTTCCTCCCAAGAAAGATATCCTCCTTATTAAACTTAGAGAGTAAGAGAGTACCTCCTCTTACTCTCTTTTTTATTACCTTCCTAAATCTAAATCTTTATGCGTTACATTCTCAATAATAACTGCTTCTACTACATACACACTATCAAAAGCTTCCTCAGCAGGTGGCTTAATATTAATAATACCAGTAACTCCTATAGGTTGGTACATATTTCTTATTTGCACAGGTTCTTTTAATTTAACTAAAAGCATTTGATTTGGAGGAGGTGGAGGAACATGCATACACATACCAGCTGAGGGTACTAGAACAAACTCACTTACAGTTTCAGCTTCTCCATAATCTACGTCTAAAGGAACCATAAATCCGGTAAGCCTTATACTAGATCCATTTAACTCATCGACTGTAGCTAAACCTGCATTTTTTAAAGCTAATAAAAAATCTGGATCTGTCCACATTTCATCTTTAACACCACCTTCTGGAATAAAATCAAAAGCATCTATAGGTAACAAATCAGTCCAAGTGATGGTTAAAGTACTAATCTCATTAGTTACTTCCATAGGTTCATTAGCAAATACTGTAGATAATGAAAAATTGAAATACAATAGAAATTGTACTGCAAAAACTAATATAAATTTCATTAAAAACTCCTTAATTATAAATTATTAACTTTATTCATTTTTTTTATTAATACTATTAAAATAGTAACAATTACATAACTTACAACTAATACTGGGCCAGAAGGTAAATCAAAAATAACAGAAAAAATAATTCCTAATACTATTGAAATTAAACCACTTAACCAAGCAACTTTGTAAGGATTTAAAGACTTAACTGCTGCTAAAGCTGGTAAAATCAAGCTTGCGAAGACTACATAAACACCAACTAACTGTACTGAAGATGTAATAGCTAAAGAAAATAGTATATAAAAGCCGATCCCATTAATATTAATAGGTAAGAACCATAATACCAATATTAAAATATAAATTGGTAAATGTAATAAAACATCTTGCCAAGTAATAAAAAGCATTTGTCCGGAAAGTAAGTGACGAATTTCTTCTCCTCCAGAGGGATGATCAGATAAAAGTAAAATAGATAATGAAGCTGCAAGAATAAAACTAACTCCAATAATAGCTTCTTGTTGAGTCTTATTTTTATTCTCTATTATTCTAAAAAATAATGCTGCTAATAAAGCAAATGTTAATGCTATAATCTGTGAAAGCCAAGTTGGAAAATTACTAAAATATAGATTTGATATAAGCAAGCCTAAGCCTGCAATCTGCGCAACTGCTAAGTCAATAAATATAATTCCACGTTTTAATACTTCAATTCCTAAAGGTGCATGAGTGACAGTGATAATTAAACCAGCTAATAACGCGGGTCCAATAATACTAATTAATTCAATATTTATCATATATTGCCTGTTGTATAATTTTAATTGAACTATCAAATAGTTCAAATAAATTATTACTCTCTTCATTGCCTCCTATAGTATAAGGTAGAACAACGGCGGGTATTTTTGTTTTTTTAGATAACCATATACTTGCTTCACTAGAATCATAAGGAGACCTTATTATAAGATAAGCTGGATTATTTTTTACTTTCTCTAATATAGATCTAAGGTGGGAAGCAGTAGGAGGAATTCCTGGTTTAACCTCAAGTGAAGCTATCTCTTCTAAATTTAACCAATCTAAAAAATAACTAAACGACTTATGATGTACTATTACTTTTTTTCCTTTTAATAAGGATATTTCCTTCTCCCAAAGAGACAAAGATCTTTTCCATTTAGAAGTAAAGTTTAAATATTGCTCTTGGTAATAAGACTTATTATTTTTATCTATAGAACTCAGTCTTCTATTTAATTCTTTTGCTATTAACATGATATTATGAGGATTCAAATGAACATGAGGGTTTCCCTCTGGATGAACATCACCATGACTACGATTTATTGTTTCTGGAATATCAATTACAGGACTATAATTTGCTGCCATAAAATATCCTAACTTTCCCGGCTGCACAACCTTTTTAGCTTTTTGCAATAATAATGGCATCCATCCTACTTCTAAACCTGCACCAGAGCAAAATATGAGATCAGCACGTCTTATCTTAGAAATTAAACTTGGTCTTGCTCTAATATGATGAGGATCCTGCATTGCATGCGTAGCTGAAAATACTTCTACTTTATCTCCTCCAATCTCTTCTACAAGAGACTTCCATTCTGGCTCGCAAGCAAATATATTTAATTTGTCATTTGCCATTAATTTAGATGATATCAATAGTTGCAATATAAATAAAATAACTAAATTTTTTAACATACTTCTCTCTCTAATTTTAAAATAAATTATCATAGCATCACGCATACATAATATTGTATGCGTGATGCTAAATAGTTAATTAGAATTTATGAGCTCCATGAGCACCAATGCTAACGATATATTGTATTATATATTGATTATCACTTACACCACTACTGAGTTCCTCACGATTAAATTGCCAACGAATACGGCTAAATTCACTATTAGTCCAATCTGTCATAATTGATACAGAGTGAGGATCAAACCCTTTACTATCCAAGTCGGTTCCTATCAATGCTGTAGGTACACCTGGTGCTTCCATCTGACTATAACGTATTCCAGACCGCCATCTAGCGTTATATTTTACAATACCCTGAGCATACCAACCATATGATGTTCCATTAAAAGTTTTATCTCCTGATCCTGTATTATATGTACCATCTTCATTACGAGCAAAAAATTCACCCTGCAATATATATTCTCTTTCTCTAGAATTGCCTGTTGGAGCTGCAGTATAGCGAAAATCTGCTACATATAAATCAGAGTCACCCTTAAAGGTTATTGCATCTTCATTACCTTTACGACCTGACGGATTTTTACCATTAACGTAATAAGCACCTATTCGCCAATTTTGATTTTGATCTATATCTCCCCCTATACGTGCAAAAGTTGAAAATCCTCCAAAACTTTCTCCATCAGCACCACCCATAGGAAAATCATCTCCACGGAATACTCCACCTCCTATTTCAGCATAATAATCTATAGGTAATAAATATGTAATTTCTGCTCCATCATCATTAAAACCCTTATTTAAATATACTCCATATGGAAGAGGTCTATCTGCAAAATCATCTGCATGGACATGATGTTCATTGAGGTAACCTAAGGTCCAGAATGCTCTACCTGCTTTTAGGCTCATTCCTGTAGGAAAATTAAAATCAGGTGTAGTTTGTATATAAGCCTCTTCTAATTCTACTTTATCAGAGCCATCTTCACGAACAATTGCTGCAGTTAAACTACCATAGAACTTATCATCTATAAAACTAGAAAAATTTAATTCTGACTCATCAATTAATATACCTTCACGACCACGCTCACCTTCTTCGCCTCTAGCAAACCCTGGCATTTCAGATGTTTTTGCTGAAAAATTGTTATATCTTCCGTTAAGTATAATACCTATAGATGGGTTAAATTCATTTCCATATATTTTAGTGCTACCTGATGCATTATCTGAACTTTCACTTCCCTTATTTTGCAACTCAGCAAGTTTAGCTTCTAATTCTTTAACTCTATCCTCTAAATCATCTGCCATAACACAATTTAAATAAACAAAAAAAGTTACTACAGAAGTCATTAATATTTTAAATATAAACATTATTATATCTCCTTTATAAAAAGCACTAAGTTTGACTCAACAAACTCAAATACTTTTATTAATTAAAAATTACTAAATAAATTAATTAGGAGAGATATGGAGGAGCTCTAGTTAACGGCGAAATATATCGAATTAAGAAATTCTTAAATACTATAAGATTAGTATTACTAAAACTATTATAGGAAATTGAATAAGATAACACATTATCAGTATCATTTAAAAATTTAGACTGCTCATAAAATATGTTTAATTCACATGAAATCTCATTATGCTCATGCTCTTCAAATCCATGTTCAGTTAAATGTTCTATCGCATATAATTGACCAAAAAATAGATTAGCAATAATATAAATTATGAAAAATTTTGTCTTCATGCACCTCAATCAATATTTATGTTAAGATTTTACAGACAACCCATCTCTTAGAGTGTTTTTATAAATCTGTATAGCTGGGACTAAAGTAGCTATTAAAGATGCAAATATTATTGAAATAATTATTTGCAAATCATAATTTTTAATAGAAAAGCCATCAATAAATATACCATAGTTATTTTGTAAATAATCTTTTCCTAGATAAAAAATTACTATCATTATGATATACCCAATAATGCATGAGGCTATAGAAATTATTATTGACTCAACTAATAGCAAACTGACAATATTTGATGGTGAAGCACCTACAGATCGTAAAATTGCCATCTCGCGTCTTCTACTATTTAAACCTGCTATAGTCATAGCCACCATTCCTAAAAGAGCTATAACAATAATAAATAATGTAATAATTTTAAAAGCCTTATCTACATTTCCTGTTAACATCCAAAGTCTAGATAAAGTAATACCAGGCATAACAGAGCTGATTGCTTCTTTTTTAAAATTTAAAATATCTCTTTGAAACTGAAAAATTTGTGTTCTATTTTTTAAAGAAACAAATATTGCTGATAAACTTTTAGGTTGTAATTTTTTTTCTAAAATTTGATCTATAGATACATCTATAACTTTTTGATTACCAATCCAACCTGAATGCATCGCTTCATAACCTGCTAAGCTAATATATACTGCACTATCTATTGGCGTGCCTGTAGACTTTAATATACCAGTTACTTTAAACCCTATATTTTCATTATCATGCCCTTCATGATCAGAGTGTTCTTCATGGTCTTCATGGTCATTGTGTTCGCTATGTTCTTCCTGATCAGAGTGTTCTTTATGGTCAGAGTGTTCTTCCTGTTCGTCATAATTAGATTCTATACCTTTTTTAAAAGTATGTTTTTGCCCTGTTTGGCCTAAGCCATGTGATACAGATATCTCTGAATTAATTTTATAATTTAATTTATTTGCAACTAAACTACCTATCACAACATCGAAAACATTATTAAAAGCCTTACCCTCCATAAATTCTATATTTTTTCCTGAAGAATATTTCATATTTTTAAAATAATTATTATTTGTACCTATTACACGATAACCTTTATGACTATCCCCTAAAGAAATTGGGACCGCCCAATTTACAGCTTTCATATTAGTAACATCTTCATATGTGTTCCATTTAATTGTGCTATTAGGCACCCCAATAAGAAAGACGCTATTAAGCAAAATTTGTAGATCACCTCCACGAGAAGCTATTATACTATCAACCCCAGAAACAGTATTTTGAAAACTCGACTTAACAGATTCTTGTATACGAGAAACTGTAAAAAATAAGGAGATAGAGAATGAAAGCGTTAGAATTATTAATAAACAACTTAACCATCTATTCAATAATGATTGAAATGCTAGAGTAAATTTAATCATTATTAATCTCACAAATATCAGTAATATTCTTAACTATTTTAAATTTATTAGATAATTTTTTATCATGACTAACCATAATTAACCCCTGCTCATTTTCATTTAATGATTTAAATAACAAATCAATAAATTCCTTCTGATTATTTTTATCTAATGCAGAAGTAGGTTCATCTGCTAATATAATTTCAGGCTTACCAATTAATGCTCTTGCAACTGCTACTCTTTGCTGTTGTCCAATACTTAGCTCAAACGCTTTTCTATTAATAAGCTCATTATAACTAAGAGATAATTTATCCATTATCATTTTTATTTCATCATTATTATCATTGTTAGATAATGACTGTTTTCTATTGGAATATGCCTTTCCTAATAAGATATTATTTTTAACTGTAAGGTAAGGCAGTAAATTAAAGGTTTGAAATACAATACCAAAGTGATCCCCTCTAATTTTATCTTTTTTAAAGGATGATACCTTAGTAATATCATTACCAAGAATATTTATGATACCTTCTTGAGGGTTAACTGTGCCAGATAATAAATTTAAGAAAGTAGACTTACCTGCTCCTGAATCTCCATATATAAGAATGCTATCACTTTTTTTTAAAATAAATTTTTTTATATTAAGTTTAAATTTTGAAGTTTTATTAAAACTATATTTTAAATTTTTAATATCAATTAAGATTTTACTCATTTTAACTCACTACTTATTTTTAATCTATTAATACATTAAGGCGCTTAGGAGGGAAAATAAAACGCCTTAATTTTTATATTATATATAATGCAATACTATTGCATTAATAAAATAGATTGTCAAACACAAAATATTATTATAAACTCTATAAATGAATAAAAATAAAATTTCTAAAAGAAATAAAGCTATAGATTTATGTGTGTCTCATAATGAATCTTTGACGCCCAACAGGTTAATTATATTAGACATAATGGAAGAAAAGAATTTAGCTATATCTGCTTACGATATAAATTCAATACTTAAGAAAAGAGGAAAAAATTTGAATATTTCCTCCATATATAGAGTAATTGAATTTTGGATTAAATTAAAAGTCATACATAAAATATCATTATTAAATAAATTTATATTGTGCAAAAATACTGATGAGAAACATACACATATTACAAATATATGCACTAGCTGCTCTAATGTTATAGAAACATGTAATAAAAATATGGGATTGAACTTTAATAAAAGCTCTCAAAATTTAGGAGCAATATTAAGCCCAAATATAAATATTGAAATTCCTGTAATTTGTGGGAATTGTCTGTAGATTAATCTTTATACTTTATTAGATATTTCAATAAGGTTTTCATCAGGATCTCTAACATAGATTGAATACAAATCCCCAGCAGCACCAATTTGTTTAATTGGGCCGTGCTCAACATTAATTTTATTTCTAATGAAAAGTTTTTCCCACTCTAAAATATTTTTATCAGAAATAAAACAAATATCTCCAGTCCCTGGTTTTGCAACTTTTGCACCAGGCTTAATTAAATTATTATTTTCATGTAAATTAATTTTTTGATTACCAAATTTTAAACATTTCCTTATTTCTTCATTTGGACCTAGCTTAAATTCCTCTAATTTCATGCCCAATAAATTACAATAAAAAAATATTGTCTTATTTAAATTTGTTATCGTTAAAACTATATGATCAATAGACTGAATCATATTATTTGACATTCCTATGCAATAGCTCTGACATCTCTATAATTCTACTATCTTTTAAAGCTGCTGACCTAATAGGAGCAATAGCCTTATAATCAGGATCATTAAACATATTTATAAAATTTATTCTTTTAGGATAGCGTACGAGAATAGTAATATCCCAATCATCTTTTCCTATTATGGAATTATGAACTTTTCCCATCCATATTGGCTCACCCCCATATTTAGGTTGAAACTTAGAAAATTTTTTACCATAAATTTCATAGGCCTCTCTACCAGTCAAACCATCTACTCCAAAACCTACTTTTGCGATATCTAAATATTTTAATAAATTCAACATAATAACAGGCTCTTCTAAATTACCCTTAGACATTAATTCTAGAGCACCTTCTTCTACATTAATACTAGCTTTCATTACTACTCCACCGGTAATTCTAAATCTCTATAAAATTCAACATTACCATTTTTTCTATTATATAAATCTGAAATTATACTAGATAAACACTCTTTGGCTTTACTAGATATTCCTAGTAAATCATTATCATTATTCCAATCATTTTCATCCTTAGGTTTCCAATTCGCATAATTTTTAATTAAATTAAAAAAATTATCACAACTGAGAGAATATATACCCTTCCCTTTTTCTGCTTCTATTTCTTTAATACATTCTTCTATCAAGTAAAATTTCCATAGGCCATATGGTAATGTGGCACTATTTTTTTCATCAAATTTATAATTAACTTTTGTCTCATCATATACTTCTTGAAGATCCCAATAACATTCCTCAATTAATGAAAAACATTCTGTTAATTTTAAATGATATTCTTTATAAATATTATTTTTCATTAAATAAGTTTCCTTTACACGATATATAAAAATATATTTATAATAATTTAAATTCTATCATTATATAAATATTAAAAAAATGATAGCCAAATGTATGAAATTAAACCATCAAAGTGACAAGCAATAATACGTATGGTTTAATATTAATATTTTTATAATTATGATGGATAATACATTGCCTAATTCCGATTTTTCTTATGATCCTGTTACAGCTATTAGTGAAGATGAAGCCAAAGGAAAAACTGCAGAAATATTTTTAGATATAAGAAAGACTATGAATATTTCTCTTATTACTTCTATATGGCGCGGACTGGCAAGTATGGATAATAGTCTAGAAGAAGTATGGGCACTCACTAAACCAATATATCTTTCTGGCACTCCTGAACTAGCTCTAAAAAAAATGACAAATACTATAAATATGCCTACACCCGCTTTTAATAATAACTTTAAAGATATCAAGAAGAGTGACTTATCACATATTAAAAATATTATTACAGTTTATAACAAATCTAATGGTATGAATTTAATGGCCTTATCAGCATTAGTAATGTCAGAATATAAGCCACGTATAGTAATAACTAATACACCACTCAAAATAATGGAATCCACCTTTCCTGAACTCATGAAAAAAGAAGATATTACTTCAGAGAATTGGTTAATAGTAAAAAAGGTTAATTCACTTGGTTCTCCTCAGGGAGAGGATGCTCATATAGCTACATTATGGAGACATCTTGCACACTGGCCACATTTTTTATCTATAATATATAACCACTTCAAAATATTAGATTTAAATGGTGATATTAATACAGTTCAAAAAAATGTATTAGAACATGTTAAAACAAAAGGAATTAACCTGAAAAGACAAAAGATAAAATATGAAGAGATAGACAGTTTTACACTAAATACTATTACAGATTATGTTCATACTACCAATCAAGTTATCCGTATGGTTGTATTAG
>Ga0307986_10003039_pt1 | contig 11810 bp, 13 predicted proteins | sample EllFjometageno82_FD_203170 | JGI IMG/M metagenome (GOLD analysis project Ga0307986, IMG submission 203170) | Marine microbial communities from Ellis Fjord, Antarctic Ocean - #82 | ecosystem: Environmental > Aquatic > Marine > Unclassified | place: Southern Ocean | collected 2014-10-09
TAATTTTTGTAAACTTTTTTCTAAAAAGGTAATTTTTGTAAACTTTTTTCTAAAAAGGTAATTTTTGTAAACTTTTTTCTAAAAAGGTAATTTTTGTAAACTTTTTTCTAAAAAGTTTGTTTTATATATTTAATTAAATTTAAGATTAAATATATCCAATTATTTCTATATATTAATGCCTAATTTTAAACCCAAGGCCATTAAAAAAATTAGAATGAATAAGAAATCAATATTGACTTTGGATAACCAACATAGTAATAAAATGAAAGAATTTCATGAAATAGAACACAAAACGATACCTTCATTAAAATTACGAAAAAAATATTTAAAACAACTTTTACCAACGAAAACAACTATAGAAGATATTTTAAATATAAAAGACGAAATAAAAGATATTAAAAAAAAAATTAAAAATCTTGAACAAAAAAAAAAGATCTATTTATTAGATAATTCTAAATTTATTTTTCCTTATTTTGAGAAAAAAAAAGAATTATCACAAGGTAAACAAGAAAATAAAAATAAAATATTACATAATTTTTTTAAAAAAGATAAAAATATTCAAATTAAATCATCAGAAAGTGAATCATATAAATTTTTGATAAATATGAATGAAAGTATGTTAAATATTAAAAACTATATAATTGACTATGAAAGTTGTCAATGTGGTGGGGAATTTATTCATATAGATTATAAAGGACTGGTTGTATGTAATAAGTGTTTTATACAAAAGCAGTTTTTAATGGAACATGAAAAGCCTAGTTATAAAGAGCCTCCAAAGGAAGTATGTTTTTATGCTTATAAAAGAATTAATCATTTTCGCGAAATTTTGGCACAATTTCAAGCAAAAGAAACAACTCAAATTCCAGAAGATGTCTTTGAAAATATAAAAAATCAAATTAAAAAAGAACGGATTTCGTTGAAACAAATGACTAATAAAAAAGCAAAAGATATATTAAAAAAATTAGGATATAATAAGTATTATGAACATATACCTTTTATTAAAGACAAATTGGGAATACGTCCACCTGTTATGTCTCCGGATCTAGAAGATAAGTTATGTAATTTATTTATGGAAATACAAAAACCCTATGCAAAACATTGTCCAGATGATCGTGTAAATTTTCTTAATTATTATTATGTTCTTTATAAAATGTGTGAACTTTTAAATGAAAATAAATTTTTACCATTTTTCCCTATGTTAAAAGATCCAGTAAAAAGAATAGAACAAGATCAAATATGGAAAAAAATTTGTAAAGAACTACAATGGGAGTTTATTTCTACTATATAAAAAAAATAATAAATATAAATAGTAAAATTAATATAATTTATTACAAATGAAAATACATCCACAAAATGTAATAATAAATTTTCGAAATAATGAAGAAAAAATGTGCAGAATTTGCTATGAAATCGATGAACATGAAAGTCTATTAATATCACCATGTGCTTGTTCAGGAACAATGGCTTATATACATGATCATTGTTTAAAAAAATGGATTAGAGTAAAAAATATACCATTTGAAAACTACAAATGTGAACAATGTCGTAAAGGATTAACAATACGTAAATTATATCCAGAAGAAACATTTAAATTACAGTTATTTTACAAACATTTTTTAAATTATATTGTAGAATTCTTTTTTTTATTGATATTTATATATTGTATATCATATGGAATTTACGCATTAGATAAACAAAATAATTATAAGTCAGTTGATATTCTTGATAATCATAAAGATAAAATTTTATTACGTATTGTTAAGAATAAAATGGGTATATACAATGGTTTTTATGTTTTTTATTATTATTCATTTACCACATATTTATTGTATATGGGTTTTTATTTGATGAGTATTTCTATTAATTTATATAAAATTAATAGAAAATGTTTATTTTTTAAATTAAATATGATAAATTTATTTTGTTACATATTAGGATCATCATCATTTTTTATATTTTATATTTTATATGCGTGTATTGGTGATATTGCATCAGCAGAAATATTTGTTTACATGTCTGCTATAATATCCATATTTATTAATTGGGGATTAGTTCGTATGTATGGATATACTAATAATATTATTATTGATTTGATGAATAACAAGTATAATATAATAGAAATATTAGATGTAACTTATAATCCACTAGCAAGAAGATTTCTTAGGAATTAATAAGTTTAATATAAAATATGTGATTTTTTATATTAAAAGGTGATTTTTGTTAACTTTTCTTAAAAGGTGATTTTTGTTAACTTTTGGTAAAAGTTATTTTGGTAAAAGTTATTTTGTTAAAAGTTAATTACATGCGTGGGAAACCGACGAGGTTTGCACCAATTCCGAATCCGGCACCACTTCTTGCACTTACTGCCATGGAAGGCACGTAAGTATCTAAGATAGAGAAAGTGGCTGCTGCTGTTAAAGCAATAAGTGCAACTTCGTCTAAATTAAGTGATTTCTTAGGGATAGCGTATGCCGCGACGGCTACCATGACACCTTCAACAAGATATTTGACTGCTCTGCGAATAAGTTCTCCTAAATCCAACATTTGTGCTAATTTCTGAAGCATTTATAAATATAAATAAGAAAAAAATATATAAGTTAATTAACACTTAAAAAAAAATATTTTATATAATAATATAATGTCTAAAAAAGGTTGTGAATATAAAACTACACCTAACGGTACTCCAAATACAAAATATGTTGATTTACTTGAGGAAGATAAGCCTCTTTCTGGGCAAAAATTTGTATGTGTATCTTTTGTTTCTCCTGAAAATATTTTGACACAGAAAAATCACTTCTTTTTCCAAGAATTCCTAAAACACTATGATTTTTCTAAATCAGTTCAAAAATTTTCGCAATTTTTGAATTTTTTGGCTTTTAAGTATAATATGGAATTTGACAAGATGATGGAAGATTTTCAAGAATTTGTTTCAAGTGAAAAAGATGAATTTCCTAAAAATGAAGTTACTGATGAATATAAAAACTTTTTAGATTCAAATGAGGAAAGATTAGAGGATGAGTTTAATCAGGAATATGAATTTCAGACAAGTGTAAGAGGTCTTAAAGTTCGTGGATCTTACTCTACACAAGCAGAGGCAGAATTTAGATGTAAAATGCTTAGAGAAGTTGATCCAAATCATAATGTGTATGTAGGACCAATTGGTATGTGGATGCCTTGGGAACCAGAAGCATATAAAACTGGTCGGGTTGAATATTTGGAAGATGAACTCAATCAGTTGATGAGTGAAAAAAATAAAAATGAAAAAGATGCTAAACAACAGTTTGAAAAACGCGTTTTGGAATCTAAACGAAAAGCAATTGAAGAAAATATTAAAAAGGCTAAAGCAAGTGGAAATAAATTAACACAAAATATTAATAAAGAAGGAAATTTAGTTGGAGTTAATAATACTATTGAAAATACATTAGGGTTAAAAGAAGAAATTACATCTGCTGATATTCGTAAGGAATTATTTGAAGGTGATATTGTTAAGAGGGGTGATGCTGTAAAAGATGCAATTGAAAGAGGAATTCTTCCTAAAGAGAATGTTAAGATTTATAAAAAAGATTAAGATTTATAAAGATTAAGTTTACATAAAATTTATTTAAATTATAAATAATTTAAATAAATTGATTTATAGAAGTTATTTGTTATATGTATAAAAATGGTGCATATATTCAATATTGAAGGTAATATTGGTTCTGGAAAATCAACATTGGTGAGAATTCTTGAAAAAGAAATGAAATCTATAAATTCAATTCCAATTATATATGTTCAAGAACCAGTTGATGAATGGTCTACAATCAAAGACAAAAATGGGGAAACTATATTGGAAAAATTTTACAGAGATCAGCATAAATATGCATTTTCATTTCAAATGATGGCGTATATTTCTAGATTATCTCTCGTAAAAAGTATCATTAGAAATAATCCGAATGCTATTATTATTTGCGAACGATCTGTGTTTACAGATAAGGAAGTTTTTGCAAAAATGTTATATGATGATGGTAAAATAGAAGAAGTAAATTATCAAATATATTTGAAATGGTTTAATGAATTTATTGATGATATTCCTACATCAGGTATTATTTATGTAAATACAACTCCTGAAAATAGCAAGGGTCGGGTAGATTTTAGAGCACGTATAGGCGAAGATATTCCACTGGAATATTTGAAAAAATGCAATAATTATCATAATAATTGGTTAAATAATATTGAAGAAAAAATATATAATTTTGATGGAAATATTAATTTTCGTGATGGTCTTACAACGCATTCAATTGATAATATAAAAGAATTTATTGAACAAATTATTTCATCCAAATAATTTTCTAAATAATTTTTCACATACTGATAAATTAGTTTGAGGATCTAATGGTTCAACTGGATCAACTGGATCAACTGGTTCAGGATCAACAGGATCAACTGGTACAGGATCAACTGGATCAACTGGTTCAGGATCAACTGGTTCAACTGGTTCAACTGGTACTGGTTCAACTGGTACTGGTTCAACTGGTACTGGTTCAACTGGTACTGGTTCAACTGGTACTGGTTCAACTGGTACTGGTTCAACTGGTACTGGTTTAACTGGTTCAACTGGTTCAACTGGTTCAACTGGTTCAACTGGTTCAACTGGTACTGGTTCAACTGGTTCAGGTTCTGGAGGAAATATATCTTTTTTGTCCACAGTTGACCATACTTCCCAATGAGCACCCCAATCATTATAATAATATGTAGTATATCCATCTTCGTTCCAATTGTCTCCCCAACTATTTCTAATAATAAATCCTACTTCAGTGTATCCCACAATAGTCATAGCATGACCACCTTTCATATTTTCATTTCCATTTCTTTTCCACATTTGATCACTATAATTATAAACAGGAAATCCTATTATTGCTGGTCCATTTAAAAATAAACTCATTTTTAAATCATCTATCGAGTATATTCTTGCATATGTATCAATTACATTTAATTTTGCTTTTTCATAAATTTCTACAGATATATTATCACGATCTTCTATTTTTCCATAAGGATATAGTTGTTCTGGACATATACCGTAAGTTTTTAATAATACCATAACATCCCTACCATACATACCTTCATCGTTATTTGTATTTTCATCATACTTATTTGATCTTAAATTATAAAAAAATTGTGGAGAGAAATATTCATTATTATCATAATTATGTTTTTCTTGCCATTCTTACAGGCATTAGATCATTTCTTAAATCTAAAGACTCTGGAAATGTATTTTTTAAATTATCCAATTTTTCATTTGTAAAAATGAAATCTCGTTCATCAACTGGAGATTGTTTAAAATTTAAAATATGAGACATTATATTTTAAATTTTTATTTTATTATTCACTATTTTTTTTAAATAATCAAATTTGTAATGATATATTTAATTAGTTCTTAACCAATCACCCGCCATTTGTTTGGCCCCATCACTAAAATAAAATTCTAATAATTCACGTAAATCTTTTTCGGTTTCTTCCTTTAATCGTTCATCACTTAAATCTTGATTTCTGGTTGTTTCTCTTTCCCATACGTTTCTAAAATGACGTAAATGTTTTATCAACTCTTTACGTGACATTTTGCTTAATGGTTTAGGTTGTGGTTTCCACATACCTTTATAATCACTTATTGGATTCTTCCCTCGGTTTGATAAAAGTTTTTCAGTATCTTTTTTATCTCTTTTTGAAAGTAATGGAATAATTTTTTCTAAATCGTCATTATCCATAGACCGACCGCGAACTACCCATAAACCTTCTGCTATTTCTTTTTTATTGCCTGTGGTTGTTACACTATATTTTTTCTTTAATGCTTTTAACATTTTAACAGTAATTTTATATTTTTTAAATGTTTTTCTCATTTTAACCGTATTTTTTTTTTTACTCTTAAATGTTTTTCTCATTTTATTTTGTCCAGATATTTTTTTCCATCTTTTTACGACATTTTTATTTTTCACAATTATCCATATATTACCATCATTTCCTTTTTTTTTTGCACCAACCTTAAATTTTGTAGCACTTTCGGAAGGACCTTTTCTTGTTTTTCTTGTTTGTACCATTTATATTTAAATAGATAATTATTTACTATTTTTTTTACCATTTATTTTTCTTAACATTAATTCTAGGACCTTTTTGCTGTGAAGATGGGTCATACGTATCACCATCGTCGTCATCACTGTCGATATCTTTTGACATTTCCCAAAATTCTTTGGAACCCAATTTAAAATCTTTATGACCAGATGCTTTATACCAAAAAATTTGATCTTCTAATTTATTTGATTTTGCATTATTTGCAACTACTAGACATTCATAATTTTCCGTACATTGATCCATTACTTGGCAAAATGATTCGAAAGTTGGAAACATACCTGCATAATTTTCATAAATTCGTTTTCTATTTGCGATATATGGTTCTCTTAAAATAAAAGTATAATCAATATTTGTACGCAAATTAGGAGGTACACCTAATGGATACTGCATTGTAATAACCAGCATAATTTTCCAATGACGTCCATTCATAAAAAGCAAACGCATAAGTTTATCACGGGCCCAACTATTATCATACAAACAATCATCTAAAATAACAAATGTTCGAGGATCTATATTTGACCGACCATATGCCTGATTTTCTTTTTTCATTTGCTTCATTACAATTTTTTGACGTTTCAATATATTTTCTATAATTGCTGAATTATATTCATCATGAATAAACAGTTTTGGAACCATATTTCCATAAAATCCATTACCCGCTTCTGTACCTGAAATAACAGTACCTATAGGGATGTCTTGTTGATAATATAGAAGATCCCTAACTAAATAACTTTTCCCTGTATCACGTCGTCCTATTAGAACAATAACAGGTCCTTGGTTTTCATTTGGTTTAAATGAAATATCTTTCATGTCAAACTTCTTCAATTCTAGGTTCATATTATATAAATTTATTTGTTTTAATTTTTTTATATTTACGCATAAAATAAGTTTAAATATATAAAAAAATTTGTATATATCATTTAATGTTTACTATATTTTATAAAAAAAATTACAATGAGAATTTGTTTAAACATTTAGAAGAAAATGGATTTCAAAATGTCCAAAATTACTTTCCCCTTTTATCTAATTTTTTTAAATTAGAGGATAATAATTTTAATAAAATTAATTTAAATCAAAAGTATTCAATTAAATCAATACATGAAACTGAAAATAACAATAATTTTACACTTTCCTGTCAAGATGAAAATTCAAATGTCAAAACTTATAAATCATTTTTCAAATTTTCTCCTTTAATTGATCCTGTTAAATTTATGGTTGGTAAATATGAAAAAATTAATAAATCAACTATTGAAACTTTACCTAAATTAAAAGACAATACTTGTTTAGATAAAGTAATGGATAAAAATAATTCGGCTTATGTAGATGGTTTCTTTTCATATTTAACCAGTCGATTATTACATCATCATTCTTTTAGCAATGGTCTTGATTTTTATGGAACATTTACTGCTATACAAAATAAATATGTTTGTGATATTTTTGAAGATTTGGAATACCTACATGATGCAAAATTTTTTCATAGAAATAAAGATGTTTTGTTTGAAGTTGATAATATTGATACTGAAAGATTATTAGAAAGTGATACTAGAAAATATAGAAAAAAAATACAGATAGATAAAAGTAAAGTTGACCTTCAAACCGATACGTTAAATAATGAAATGTTTGAAGATATATTTGAATTAACACATGACAATATTAAAAAACATAATGGTTTAGATGAAGAAGTATGGAAATCCGAAAATTCAGAAATTAAAAGTGAGAAAAGTCATAAAAAAACAAATTCAACGTGTTCGTCGCGTTCATCAAATACCGATGGTGAAGAGGGAGATAGTGAAGAGGAATTGGGAGATAGTGAAGAAGAAAGTGATTTCTCAGAATATTCAAGTGAAGAAGAAGAAGTCATTAATGCACATATTCATAATTTCCCTGTTCAAATTATTTGTCTAGAAAAAATGGAAAATACATTGGATTATTTAATGGAAACAAAGGGGAAACATCTTAACAATAAAGAATGGAAGTCATGTTTATTTCAAATTATAATGATGCTGGTTACATATCAAAAAGTATTTGATTTTACACATAATGATTTACATACGAATAATATCATGTGGAATAAAACAGATAAGAAATTTATTAATTACAAGTATAATAATGTGTATTACAAAGTTCCGACGTTTGGGAAAATATATAAAATTATAGATTTTGGGAGAGCAATCTATAAATTCCAAGACAAAATTATATGTAGTGATAGTTATCATCCAAAGGGTGATGCTGCAACACAATATAATACAGAACCTTATTTTAATTCCAAAAAACCTAGATTAGAACCTAATAAAAGTTTTGATTTGTGTAGATTGGCTTGTTCTTTATTTGATTATTTTATGGACGATGAAGAAGATGAAGATAATATTGAAAATCCTGTTGCCAAAGTAATTAACGACTGGATTACTGATGATAAAGATAGAAATATTCTTTATAAAAATAATGGAGAAGAACGTTATCCAGATTTTAAATTATATAAAATGATTGCTCGTACAGTGCATAATCATACACCTCAAAAGGAAGTAGATCATATATTTTTTTCTAATTATAGAACCAATAAAAAGAAGATGAAAAAGCAAAAAGTTATGAATATTGATGAATTACCTGTTATGTTTGTTTAAAAAGAGACATGTATAATATTTATAAAATGTATTTTATAAATATTCTACTGACGTTTCATAATTATACCCTTTATATTTTTACCAAATAATTTCTCTCCAATTGGGTTGAAATTATTTTTTTTATAGAACTCGATAGCCCTCTCATTATCTGCTTTTACATCTAAATACAACGTAGTACAATGGTGATTGGTTATAAAGGTAGAGAATATCTCTTTGGCCATACCGTTTCCTTGATAGCGATTTACTAATTGATTGATTTTTATATCACCTTTTAATATTGAAACATCTGGAGAGATGTTAGTTTTACGTTTGTATTTTGTCCATGTTAGAACTACACCATCTTTAAAAATAATTTCATTTTTTTCTATTTTTTTATGTATTTTTGCTTTTAAGAACCTAAAATAACCTCCGGGAAAAACATCAGGATAAAGTTTAAATATATCTATTATGTCATTCACTGTGTTATTCAATGTATTCACTGTGTTATTCAATGTATTCACTGTGTTATTCAATGTATTCACTGTGTTATTTGCCAATGGTTCATTCATTATATGTTATATTTTTATACTAAATCCTAAAATTATTCGCAAAAAATAATTTATTAGCATAAGTTTATAATGAGTGATCTCAATAATTCAGGAAGTTGTGGTATACAAGATTTAAATGCTCTTTTAAAAAATGATACAGTTGATCCAAAATACAAAGTTAAAACGTCAGCGCAAGCAGGTAGTGAATTTGAAATATATGATGCTACTGATGCAAATAAAACGGCTATTATCGGATCTACATTAACGCAAATTGCGAACAATATGTATGGCATAACTGTAAATACAGGTCAAACTAACCTTATGTATACAGATGCCGTAGCAATAGATGATGTATTAAATGAATTAGATAAAGCAAAAAAACTTTTAAAAATAAAGAATAAAATAGGTATACATGGTTTTTTAAAAATAAAAAAGTATATTAAAGTTCCAGAACTAGATGTTGATGGTGATCCTAAATTAGATGAAGATGGGAATCCTATATTTCTTTATTTTGGCATTTCAGAAAAAAAAATGAAACATTCAAAATACTCAAAATTTAATAAAAAAAAAGCATCAGATAATTCACTTACACATAAATATGATAATACAATTGTTGGTAAAATTTTAGATTATTCTGATTTCGAAGATAAATTAAATACTAAGGCTAAATTACAAAAAATGACAGATTTAACAAATGATACGACTGGAGAAAATGTGGCAGGTAGTGATAAAAAAATTCATATTACTATAGATGGTGAAACAGGTTCAACAACAGGAAAAAGTTATGAAATGGGAAACTTTTCTGGTTGGAGTAAAGGAACAGGAACTCTTATTTTTGATAATAATAAGGTTGGTTCTGGAAGTAAACCACAGGGAGTGACTGCCACGGACTGGCAGAAATCGAAAAAATTTAAAACAATGTATTGGAAAAAAGATACAACCGGTGGGACAGGGGTAACGAATGAGGGTATTAAAAAGAAAAAGAAAAAAAAATCAGGAGACACTATCGGTTGGAACGAAAATAAAAAAACAGTTAATGATATAAATAAAACAGAATTAGATGATATAAAGAATAATGTAGAAAATGATTCTCCGATTATTGAGATTGGTGAAGATAACAACTTAGATGCTTATGTTTTATTTAAATTAAAAAAGAAACCCCAAAATGCAACAGAAATAGTATAAATGGTTTAAAATTCAGGAGAGTTTGTAAAAACTTCTGTCATTTTTTTTCCCATAGAGGAAGATCCAAATTGACTCATAATAAAATTACCTAAAAGTACACTAAGATAAACTAAAAGAGTATCTCTTGCTAGTACTTTCAATGGTTTATTTTCTTTTAATATAATTCTCATTTCAATGAAACGAAAAACAAGATATGCAATTGAAACGGCTATGGCTGTGATAAATATAGAATTAGACATTTTATATATTTAAAAAAAATAATATATAAAATTTTACGCAAATACTAAACTTTTTTGAAAAAGTTTACAAAAACAAACTTTTTCAAAAAAGTTTGCAAAAATAATAAATTAAAAAAACATTAAATATAAATTCGTTAAGCATATTATCAAGTTAGAACTTCAATATCACCCAATAAAATATCGGGTTCTAATTTGATTTCTTTGTCTAAATTATGAATGTCTAAAGTATCTAGTTTTATAGAAATATCATCCATAATTTTAATACGATCCTCCTCATCTTCTTCCTCCTCTTCTAATTTACGTTTTTCATTCTGTTCTTGACTTATTTTTTCTAGTCTTTCAATTGTTTTTGGGGCAATTATTTCTGTACTTTTATTTGTTCCCATATCTAATACTGAATCTTTATCATTAAAAGAAAGTTTTCTAGATATAGAGTTTGTCGGTTCTGTATTTAATACAGCGCTTGTAGTTTGAACAAGTGTATTTACAACATCTTTTACTTCGTCAGAGTTAGAAGTTTCAATTATTAAATTAATGTTTTGTGCTTGTTTTTTCTCCTGTTCTGATTTTACTTCTGATTTTGCTTCTGATTTTATTAATTTTGGTTTTTCAACAGTATTCATCTCTATATCTTCTTTTTTAGTAATAGTAGAGTCATAATTATTAATATCTGCATTCTTAGTTAATTCATCTTCTATTTGTTTTGCTACATTTTCTTCAACTGTCTTTTCAATAGTTTCCTCAATGATTTCTTCATCTACTGTTTTATCTATATATGCTCTAAGAATTTTCTCAATGGGCATACTATCTCTTGTAACTTGTAATATACATTCATGACAAATAAGTTCTATTTCTCTATTGTTTTTTTGTAAATTTAAAGGCATTAAATCTTTTTCAAAAAGATAAACATTTGAATAAAGTTTTCTCGCAAGTTGAATATAACATTTATGAATAAATGTATCTATTTTTGGTATATCAATATCTATTTTTTTTTGTTTTTGTGATACACGTATAGATGTTAATATCTTAAGTTGTGTTATATGTACACAAATAATAAGATCTTCTAAATAACTACAACTAGAATTTAAAATCCGACTTTTTTCTTCCTCAATAATGGTTGTATTCCATTTTGGAAC
>Ga0307986_10003040_pt1 | contig 11802 bp, 13 predicted proteins | sample EllFjometageno82_FD_203170 | JGI IMG/M metagenome (GOLD analysis project Ga0307986, IMG submission 203170) | Marine microbial communities from Ellis Fjord, Antarctic Ocean - #82 | ecosystem: Environmental > Aquatic > Marine > Unclassified | place: Southern Ocean | collected 2014-10-09
AGCAAAGCGTTCATACCTAATTTTTTTAGTTTTTTTTCATCATATATATTTACTTTTAAACCATCTTTCTTAAGAGAGTTTAATCTTTTTGCATATTCATCTGGATGCAGAATATTCCCTGGTTCAGAAACTAAATCTCTTGCATAGAAAATTCCTTCTTCCAAAGCCTTAAATTTTAATTGATTTTGAAATGAAGATTTATTTTTATTTCCCAATACATTTATAGAAATAAGTCTTGTTTCTTTTTTTGTTTTATATTTGTTGAATTCATAAGATTTAAGTTTTAATCCATGTAAAAAATAATCTGTAAAATTTTCGTTTTTAATAATTATACTGTCAGAGTTTATAAAGTACTCACTATTCTTTCCATAGTTTATATAACTATAAAATTCAGCACCTAAATTTTCTATATCAAAGCTCTTCAAGTCTTTTTTAATAGAAATTAAAATTATTTTTTTTTTGGAATGGATTTCAAAAACAAATATACTTTTTTTCAAGTCACTGGTTTTTAACAAATCCTTTATGTAAGAGAATTCTATATTGGAGGTATATTTTTTTAGATTACTAATATTGAATTTTTCATCAGTAAATAAGACGAGATTACCTGAAGATTTACCACTTACTTTGTTTGAATAGTTAATTTTGACAGACATAAATTTATAAATACACTCAATAGAATTTGAATGGTATATATGTGCAAATATATCCAATTTCAACGGAAAAATTAGTCATTTAGATCAACTGTAGATTGAGTTTTATCAAAAGTTGCTTTAGATAGACATCGTATTTTAATGCTTAAAAACAAAATTTATAAGTACCTGTTTAGTGAAATTTTTAAAAATTTTATAACTATTCTATTAACATTTACAGCAATTGCCTGGACTGTAAGAGCTGTTAATTTTTTAGATTTAATGATTGAAGATGGCTACACTGCAAGTGTCTATTTTAAATATTCAGTACTAAATATTTCAACTATTGTTAGTCGTTTTGTTCCTTTATCTTTTTTGTTGTCTTTAATTATTTCAATTACAAAGTTTGAAAGACAGCAAGAGTTAATGATCTTATGGACTGTGGGTCAAAATAAAATAAAAGTAGCCAATATTTTTTTATTAATTGGTTTTTTTATAGCTTTGTTGCAAATTATATTAAGCTTAATTATAAATCCATTTACATTAAATAAGTCAAGATCGCTATTGAGAGAGACAGAAATTGGGCAAATAAGCTCAATGCTTAGAGCGAATGATTTTACAGATGCATTTGATGGTGTCACTTTTCATATCGGAGAAAAAAGTAGAAATAATAAATTAACAAATGTATTTATCAGAGACAATAGCGGAAGCCTAACTACAATTGTAAATACCTCTAAAGGTAAATCTAATACGACGATAATGGCAAAAAAAGGATTTGTTGAAGAAAAGAAAATAATTTTGTTTGATGGGGTTATACAAACCCTGAATAACGATAATGAAATTCAAAATATGTATTTTGAAAAAACTGAATTAAATGCATCTAAATTTCAAAATAGAACAATAAAACAACCTAAAATACAAGAAACTTCCAGTCTTAGTCTTTTTCAATGCATGGTAAAAAAGAATTCAAATATAGTTTTGTTAAATTGCCCATTCCAAAAAGAAAAAGGAATTGTAATAGAAACTATAATGCGCCGAGTGGGATTGCCTTTGTATATTCCACTGATTTCAGTAATAGGCTCTTTTTTGTTAATTTATAAAAAAGAAAAAAAATATAATTATTTAAAAAAATATGTCGTCTTCGGGTTCGCTTTTATAATTTTAATTTTTGCAGAAATATTTTTAAAATTTACTGGTTTTTCTTTAATAAATCTTTCATTGTATCTTTTTTCTCCTCTGATTTTGTTCATAATATTATACGCACTTTTATTAAAGAATGTGACTTCTGAAAGGTTGTTGAAATGAACAAAATCATCAACCAATATCTAATAATTAATTACTTTAAAATATTAGTAAACACTATTTTAATTTTTTTTTCTCTCGGAATTATATTAAATTTATTTGAGGAAATTGAGTTCTTTAAAAATTTGAGTCAATCTTTTTCTCTTCCGTTAATTTTATCTTTATCTTTTGTTCCAACTTTAATTATAGAACTGCTGCCATTTGTAGTTTTTCTGTCTTCTATGTTTTATTTTTTACGCTTAAAATCTAATAAAGATTTATTATCCATAAAAATATTTGGATATTCAAATTTAAAAATCATATTTGTTTTAGCTTTCTTTGCTTTTATATTTGGTTTTTTTGTTTTAATTGCAGTTAATCCTATTACATCAGTACTTGTTAAGTATTACGAAACAGAGAAAGCAAAGTATGCAAGAGATGTAGATCACTTGATCTCGGTCAATAAAAATGGACTTTGGATAAAAGAAATTAATGACAATGGTTATAATATTATTAACGCTCAAATTCTAAAAGGTGATACTTTAGAAAAAATTTCTATTTATACTTTTGATAAAAATAACAAAATTTTAAAACGAATAGAGTCTGAATCTGCAATAATTTCTGGCAATCCATGGATAATGAAAAATACAGTAATTTATGATTTAAATAATAGTAGTGAAAAAATTAGTTTAGAAAATTATGAGTTTGAAACTGAAAAAATATTAGATAAGATTAACTCTTTGTATAAAAACTTAAACACATTACCATTTATTGATTTGATTAAAAGCTACTCACAATTAAATGCTAAAGGCTATTCCAAACAGTTACTAAATGAAAAAATTCATAAGTTTTTATCACTTCCATTCTTTTTATTTTTAATGGTAGTTTTGGCCTCGATTTTTTCAATTGGTTCTGTTAGTTCTAAGCCAAATTATTATTATATAATACTTTCTATATTCATCTCTGTTGTCATTTTTTATTTTAAAGATCTATCCGTTGCTCTAGGTCAGACTGAAAAAATTAATTTAACCCTATCAGTTTGGATGCCCGTAATAGCTATAGGTTTGTTTTGCACAATTGGAGTTATTCAAATAAATGAAAAATAATATTTTTTATACTTTTGTTTTATTCTCTTTTTTCATAAATTTTAATTTATCTTCACAAGAATTGGAGGTCAATTCTTCTACGATTAAGTATAACAATGTCAATAATATTACTGTTTTTGAGGGAAGTGTAAATTCAACTGATGAAAAAGGTAATAAATTATTTTCTGAATATGCTGAATATAATAAAGTTGACGATCTATTCGAAACAAAAGGAGTAACAAAAATTATAACTTCGGGAGGCATAGAAGTTTTGAGTGCCAATGTTTTTTTTGATAATAAAAATAAAACAATACTATCTGATTACAAAACACAAATTAAAGATAAAGATGGCAATAAAATTACCGTTGATATGTTTAATTATTCAATCTTAACTGGTATTTTTTTTTCAAAGGGAAATATTAAGGTATTAGATATAAATAATAATAATTATAATTTTTCTGAAATTTACATAGATGAAAATAAAAATAAAATTATAGGATCTGATGTAAAAGCTTTTTTTAAAGATGATAGCCTTTCTGCAAATGGCAATAATGAGCCTAGATTATTTGCAAATACAATGGCACTATCTAAGAATATAAATACTTTAGAAAAAGGTATTTTTACATATTGTAAAAATAGAGAAAATGAAAAATGTCCACCATGGACACTACAATCCAAAAAAATTAAACACGATTTAACTAACAAAACTATATACTACGACGATGTTGTTTTAAAAATTTATGATTTTCCAATATTCTATTCACCAAAATTTTCTCACCCAGATCCAACTGTAAATAGAAGATCTGGTCTATTGGCACCATCTTTAAGTAATAGCAGCACACTTGGTTCTGGTTTTAGTATTCCTTATTTTTGGAATATAGCAGGAGATCGTGACCTTACTTTCACACCTAAAATATATCTTAATGAGAATCCATTGGTGTTAGCTGAATATAGGCAGGATTTTAAAAAATCTTCACTAATCTTTGATGCGGGGTACACGAAAGGCTACAAAAAAAAAGATCTAAAGAAATCAGATGGTGGGCGAGCGCATTTTTTTACGAACTTCAAAGCTAATTTGTTAAATGAGTATGATAAAAAAAGTAATCTAGAAATAAATTTACAGCAGATTTCGAATGATACTTATTTAAAAGTCTATGATGTTGCGACTTCTTTAGTGGAAAAAAGTAAAACTGTATTAGAAAATTCAATTAATTTTACTTATCAAAATAAAGATTTTTTTCTTGGCGTTACTCCTAGCGCGTATGAAGATATGAATAAAATAGGACGACTGCGACATGAATATTTATTGCCTCTAACTATGGAAAAAAACATTATGACAAGTCAAAAATATGGATTTGTAGATCTGAATACTGAGGTAAAAATGAGAAATTATGACACCAATAAACAAACTAATTTTTTAGTAAATAATTTTAATTGGAAATCAAATAAATGGATAGGTAAATTAGGGTTTGAAAATTATTTTAATGGTTCAGTTAAAACTGTAAATTATGAAGCTAGTAATACAGATGAATATAAAAATGACAAAACAAATTCAGAATTAAAATCTTCGTTGGGTTATTTTGCAAAACTTAAGCTTTACAAAAAAGATTTGGCCAACAAAAAAATTTATTCTTTAACCCCTAAATTTCTGTTACGTTATGCCCCTGGTCACATGAGAAAAGTAAAGGGTGGAAAACTAAATTATGATAATTTATTTAAATTAAATAAGATTGATGAGATTGATGTAATCGAAAGTGGATTAAGTTCGTCAATAGGGTTTGAATATAAAAAAAATAAAATGGACAAGAATAATAATATAGCCAATGAAGTGTTTGCTTTTTCGGCCGGTCAAGTTATTAGTGAAAAGGAAAATATGGATATACCATCTAGCACTTCCTTAGATCAAAAATTTTCAGATGTTGTGGGTGTAACTAAGTATAATGTTAATGAAAAAGTAAATTTAAAATATAATTTTTCAATAGATCAAGGTTATAAAAAATTTAACTATAACGAGGTTAGTGGAGATTTGAGCTTTGATGATGTAAAATTTAATTTAAGTTACTTACAAGAAAAAAATCACATTGGAAATCAAGAATTTGCACAAATGGGATTAGATTTTAAATTAAACGATTCTGCCGAATTCAATGTATCTACAAAAAGAAATCTTTTAACTAAGTCTGCAGAATTTTATAATTTAAGTTACAATTATATAAATGATTGCTTAAAAGCTGGAGTTGCATATAGGAGAGAATTTTATACAGACAGAGATATAGAGCCAACAAACACTTTAATGTTTACAATATCTATAATTCCTTTTGCTACTATTAATAGTCCAAGTATAGCTAGATAATGAGAAAAATTGTAATATGTTTAAGTGTTTTTTTTCTAATAAATAGTTTTAATTTACCTGAACTAAAGTCTGATATTAACAACATCATTGTTGCAAAAGTTGGAAATTCATTAATATCCTCAATTGATATTCAAAATGAAATAATAACAAATTTACTATTAAACAAAGAAGAAATTACGCAAGAAAAAATAAATAACAATAAAAATTATGCAATAAAAAATTTAATTAATAAGAGCATTAAGAGAAGTGAAATAAATCAGTATGAAATTAAAAATTTTAGTAAAAAAGATTTGCAAAATTATATTAACAGCACTGCAAAAGAATTTAATACTGACACAAAGGGTTTAATAGAAATTTTTAAGAGAAATAATATTGACTATGACGTATTTGTTCAAAATTATAAAATAGAGCTTCTTTGGAATACTTTAATTTACACAATATATAAAAATCAAATTAATATAAATATTATAGATGTTGAAAATGAAGTTAAAAAAATTAAAAATTTTGATACAACTGAATATGATTTATCAGAAATAGAAATTACAAAATCTGATTATGACAAAGGAGTAATTAATGAAATTTTTGAATTAATTAAAAATGAAGGATTTGAAGTAGCAGCTAAAAAATTTAGCATAGGTGTTACTGCTCAAAATGGTGGTCAATTAGGATGGGTCACAAAACTTTCTTTATCTGGTAAATATTTACAACAGATAAATAAAATGACTATTAAAGAAATTTCACCCCCAATTATAAATAAAAATTCTGTGTCCATTATAAAAATTAATAATTTTAAAACAAACAAAAATAAAATTAAAGATGGTGAATTAAAAAAAAGAGTTCTAACAAAAAAGAAGGAAGAAAAGCTAAACTTATTTTCTAGATCTCATTTTTCTAATTTAGAAAATACTATATCTATAAGCTTTTTATGATAAAACTTATTGCTATAGTTGCTGGAGAGCCAAACAGTATAAACTCTGAAATAATAGCTAAAGCTTGGAAAAAAATTAAAAATAATAAAAATTTATTTATTATAGGAAATTATTCACTTCTTAAAAAACAAATAAAAAAAATTAATATTAAAATTAAAGTTTCAGAAATTGCTTCGATTAAGGATATTAAAAATAACAAAAAACTTAATGTACTTAATATTCCACTAAAGTTCAGATCTCTTTTTGAAAATAATATCAAAAATACGAAAAGGTATGTTCTTGAAAGTTTAAATGTAGCACATAATCTAGCTCTTAATAAAAAAATTAAAGCTTTTATCAATGCCCCAATTGATAAAAGAATTTTTAGTAACAAATACTTGGGTGTTACTGAGTACTTGGCAAGTAAAAACAATATTAAAAATAAAGAAGTTATGATGATTTATAACAAAAAATTATCTGTTATACCTTTGACAACTCATTTAGAGATAAAAAATATTACAAATACAATTAATTCAAATCTAATAGAAAAAAAAATACTTACGTTAAATAAAAGTTACTATAAATTATTTAAAAAAAAACCAAAAATTGCTATTTTAGGACTAAACCCTCATAATAGTGAAAATCGTGTTAATTCCTTTGAAAATAAAATTATTAAACCTGCTATAGAAAGACTAAAAAAATTAAATATCAATATCAAAGGGCCCTTTCCTGCAGATACTGTTTTCAACAATCAAAAAAAAATTGATTACAATGTTGCTGTTGGGATGTATCACGATCAAGTATTAGCCCCATTTAAAGCACTCTACGGTTATGATGCAATTAACATAACGTTAGGACTTAAATACTTAAGAGTATCTCCTGACCACGGCACTGCAAGAGATATTATTGGGCAAAATAAGGCTAATCCCCAAAGTCTAATAAGTGCAATCAATTTTTTAAATGAAGTTAATGATTAAGCCAAAAAAATCTTTAGGGCAAAATTTTTTGATTGATCAGAATATTATTGATAAAATAATAAAGGTTTCTGACATTAGAAATAATAATATTATAGAAATTGGACCTGGTACTGGAAATCTAACAAGAAAGATTATAAGTCAACATCCAAAAAGTTTAACTTTAATAGAAAAAGATCGACAATTAGTAGGTCGTTTAGATAGTGAATTTAGTAATCTTAAAAATTTAAAAATTTTTAATGCAGACATATTGAAATTTCAATTAGAAGATATTGTTAAAAATAATTCAATAATAATAGGTAATTTACCGTACAATATTTCTTCACAAATACTAGCTAAATTAATTAAGTTCAAGAAGTGGTTGCCCAAATATAAAAAATTAATTTTAATGTTTCAAAAAGAAGTGGCTGACAAAATATTAGCAAAATATAAGTCTTCTGAATTTGGTAGGTTAGCGGTTTTGACTAATTCTAGATTGAAAGTTACTAATAGCTTTAATGTATCTGAGAACTGTTTTTATCCAATACCAAAAGTAAAATCTACAATCTTAGTATTTGAGCCTTTTATAAATAAAGACTTTAAAGTTAAAGAAATTACTAATCTTGAAATTATTACACAAGTTTTTTTTTCCAAGAAAAGAAAGATGATTAACAAAGCTTTTAAAACTTTGTTTAAAAAACCAAGTTTAGTAGCAGAAAGAATTAATATAGACTTAAATTTGAGACCAAATAAAATATCTGAAAGCGAATATTATAAAATCACAGAATATTTTGAAAAAGAATTGTGATTATTAATTATTTTTTGCTTCACTAATAATTTTTTCTATCTGGGAAAAACAATGATCTAAATTATCATTAATTATTACGTGATCATAATCTGACCAGTGAAATATGTCTTCATCATAAGCACTAAGTCTTTTTGTTATTACTTCCGTTTTGTCTTGATTTCTTTGAATCAATCTTTTTTCTAACTCTTTTTTATTTGGTGGTACTAGAAAAATTTTAATTAAATTCAATTCTTTAAATTTTGACAACTGTTGAGTTCCTTGCCAGTCGATGTCAAACAAAATATCATTATTTTCTTTTAAAAGAGTATTTACTGAATTTTTAGAGGTTCCATAAAAGTTATCAAATATTTTAGCGTGTTCATAAAATACGTTATTTGAAATTTTTTTTTTAAATTTTTGATGATCTACAAAAAAATAATCAATACCTTCAACTTCATTGGACCTAGGTTTTCTTGTTGTGTGAGATACAGATATTTTAAAATTTTGATATTTTTGCTGAATTTTTTTAGTTAGTGTTGTCTTTCCGGCACCTGAAGGGGATGATAATATCACCATTAAGCCAGCGCTACTCGAAGTCATATTAATTCAGATTTAAAACAAAAATTAATTGGTAGATTTGCTTTCTATAAATTTGACTGCATCACCAACAGTTAATATTTTCTCTGCCTCGCTGTCAGATATTTCAGAGCCAAATTCTTCTTCAAAAGCCATAACCAACTCTACGGTGTCTAAACTGTCTGCTCCTAAATCGTCAATAAAGCTTGCTTCACTTGTTACTTTTTCCTCTTCAACTCCAAGGTGATCTGCTACTATTTTTTTTACTTTTGTACTAACATCTGACATTTAAATTCCTATTTTTTCGATTTATGATTAAATTTGTTATTAGATTATTAATAATAATTGTCAAGACATATACATGCCACCATTAACATGTATAGTTTCGCCAGTTATATAGTCTGACATGTCTGATGATAAAAAAACTGCACAATTGGCTATATCTTGCCCGGTTCCTAAATCACCACTTGGAATTTTAGCAATTAAGGTCTTTTTAAAATCATCATTAATTTTATCTGTCATTTCAGTTTTGATGAATCCGGGTGATATGCAATTGACATTTATTTTCTTTCTTGCGTACTCAATTGCTAAGCTTTTAGAAAAACCAATAATACCTGCTTTCGAAGCAGCATAATTAGCTTGGCCAACATTTCCTGTATGACCAACAATAGATGTAACATTTATAATCTTTCCATATTTATTTTTTAACATTTTTTTTATAGCATGTTTACACATCATAAAAGTTGACGTTAAGTTAATGTCAATTACCTTTTTCCAATTTTCATCCGACAGTCTGATTGAAATATTATCTGATGTTATTCCCGCATTATTAATTAAAACATCTAGTCCGTTTAGATCTTTATAGCATGAATCAACAAATTGTTCTATCTCGGCATGTTCGTCTAATTTGAATTGTCTAATACTGATTTCTTTAAATTCATTTTTTAATTTATTTAACTTATCTTGATTTGTTCCTGTGGCTAAGATTGATGCGCCTAATTCATAAAATTTTTTTACTAAACTGTAGCCTATCCCACCAGTTGCGCCGGTAATTAATATTTTTTTACTTTTAAGATTCATTATATATTTTTAATATCATCTATTGTATTAATACTAAAGGCGTTACTATTAGGTAATATTCTTTTAACTAAACTTGTTAGAACTTTACCTGGTCCAATTTCTATAAAATCATTAATTTTTTTTTCGCTCATAAAAAGTATACTTTCTCTCCATCTAACTTTTGAATAAATTTGCTGAACTAGTAAATTTTTAATATCTTCAGAACTATTTACCGGAAGAGAAGTAACGTTGCTAATAATTTCATAGCTAGGTTGTTTAAATTTTGTGTTACCAATTTTTTCTTTCATTTTAATAGCAGCAGAGTTCATTAATGAACAATGAAAAGGTGCACTAACTGGAAGTAAAATACTTTTTTTTTTACTTTCCTTCAAAATATTTTTAAGTTCTTCGATAGTTTCAATGTTACCGCTTACAATAATCTGACCTTCAGCGTTATCGTTAGCAATTTCGCACACTCCTTTATTTTTTAGTTGTGATATATAATTATTTATATCTTCTACTTTAGAGCCAAGAACCGCAAGCATACCTCCTTTACCAACTGGTACAGCTTCTTGCATCGATTTTCCTCTTTCAAAAAGTAAATTTAAAGCATCTTTAAAATTTAAAGAGTTAGCACAAAGTAACGCACTATATTCACCTAACGAGTGTCCAGCAAAATATTTTACTTCTTCTAGATTAAAATTAAATTCATTTTTTAGAACTAAAAAAATTGAGTAACTAACTAAAAGTATTGCTGGTTGAGTGTTCTGAGTAAGCTTAAGTTCATGTTCTGGACCTTCGAGTATAATTTTAGACAGTTTAAAATTAACTGCTTCATCTGCCTCTTGAAAAATTTTCTTAATACTTGGAAAATTATTGTAAAATTCACTTCCCATTCCTACTATTTGAGAACCTTGCCCTGGAAATAATATAGCTTTCATTTGTATAATTGCTTTTTTTATAACATTATTAGTATTGAATTGACGTACTTATAATAGTATAAAACCGTTCTTTTAATAAATAAACTATAAATGATTGCCCAATGAGCTTTTACGAACACACATTAATAGCAAAACAAGACATTTCTACGCCAGAATTGGAAAAAATAGAGAAAAAATATAAAGATATTATTACCAATACTGAAGGTGAAATTATCAAGGTTGAGAAGTGGGGACTACTAAGCTTTGCCAAAAAAATAAAATCTTATAATAAAGGTTTTTATATTCACTATAAGTTTAAAGGTGAAGGAAAAACTTTAGATGAAATAAAAAAAAATAGCGTAATCGACAACTCTTTACTAAGGCACCTAACTGTAAAGTATAAAAAATTAGATACAGAAACAGAATACTTTAAAGAAAAAGATATCAATGAAAAGAAAAAGTAATAAAAAATTTAATAAAAGGCCTCAAAACCCTTTAAATAAACTTAGTCTATTCTCAAAATCTGATAGGTTTTCAAAAAAATGTCCGCTGTCAGTTAAAGATGCGCCCCCAATTGACTATAAAAATATAAAATTACTTAAAAGATATATTTCTGATACTGATAAAATTATGCCTTCAAGAATAACTTCAGTTTCTCAAAATAAACAAAGAAAATTAACAAGTGCAATAAAAAAAGCTAAAATTTTAGGGCTTATTTAGTATGCAAATTATACTTCTAGAAAATATTTTAAAACTTGGTAAAATTGGTGACCAAGTTGAAGTTAAAAATGGTTTTGGAAGAAATTATCTTTTAAGACAAGGTAAGGCCTTAAGAGCTAGCAAAGAAAATATAGATTTCGTAAATAACAAGAAAACAGAGTTAAATAAAAAAAATGAAGAATCTAAAAAACAATTTAAAGAAATATCCGCCAAGATTTCAGATAAAACTCTCAAATTTAATAAAGAATCTAAAGAAAATGGTGAGCTCTACGGTTCAATAAAACCTAAAGAAGTGTCTAATGCTTTTAGAGATATTTTAAAGGTAGAAATTAACCCTTCTCAAATAGACCTAAGACAAGAAATTACCCAAGTCGGTAAATATAAAATTAACGTAAATCTTCACGCTGAAGTTACAGTTAGCATTAATTTACAAGTTGATAAGATAGACTCTATTTAAATCATATTTTTCCACAGGTAGAAAAAAAAGTGTGTAACTTTTAAGTTTTTATTAGATTTTCTTTAACTATTATCTAA
>Ga0307986_10003042_pt1 | contig 11799 bp, 11 predicted proteins | sample EllFjometageno82_FD_203170 | JGI IMG/M metagenome (GOLD analysis project Ga0307986, IMG submission 203170) | Marine microbial communities from Ellis Fjord, Antarctic Ocean - #82 | ecosystem: Environmental > Aquatic > Marine > Unclassified | place: Southern Ocean | collected 2014-10-09
GAATATATGATCATGTAGACGGAGGAATTTCAAGATATACCGTAGATGAAAATTGGCTAATTCCTCATTTTGAAAAAATGCTATATGACAATGCCCAGTTTATTTTATTGTTGTCAAATTATTTGAAATTAGAAAAAAATGAATACTTTGAAAAAAAAGTTATTCAGACAGCAGATTTTATTAATAAAAATTTTGTTAACTTAGAAAACAAACTATTAGGTTCAGCCTATGACGCTGATAGTGACAGTGAAGAGGGTAAATATTATGTTTTTAGTTATGAAGAATTAGAGAAAATTAAAGATATAAAACAATATTTTGAAGTAAAATCCGAAGGTAATTGGGAAAATAAAATAATTTTAAAAGAAATAAAAACACCACCCGAGACAATTGTGCTCGAATTAAAGAAAATAAGAAAAAGAAAAAATAAACCATTTTTTGACAATAAAATCCAATTAGATTTAAATTGCCTTTGGGTTAGTGCCTTAATATCAGCAGAACAAATATTACCGAATAATAATTATCTAAAAATTGCTGAAACTTATTATAAAAATTTAGAAAAATTTTTTTTTAATAAAGAAAAATTACAACACACCATGCTAAAACCAGAAGTTTTTTTAGAAGACTACGCATATAGTATAGCTATGCTTTTAGATCTTTACGATCAAACTTTAAAACCTGACTACTTATTTAGAGCAAAAAAATTATGTAAAAAAACAATTGAATTGTTCTATGTAAAAGAAAAACTAATATTTCAAAAAAATATAGTCATTACTAACGAACTTTTTCATAAACCGATAGACATAAGTGACGGCAATATACCTAATGGTAATTCAATAATGTTGTTAAATTTTTCTAGATTAAAGATGGTAAATGAGGCGACAGAACTTTCCAATAGTTTAAATGGCTATTTGAATGTTTATAAATCATTAATGGCCAGCGCTTTAAAATCGATTGACTATTTTAATCAAACAAATACTAACAAAAAATGCAAAGAGGATGGCTGTTCATCTTAAAAATGATTAAAAAAAAACAAGAAGTTTTTATTTGGACTATATGGTTAGTTCTAATAATTTTTTGGAACTTTTGCTATCCAGAAGCGAAACCTATTCATGATGTTTTAGTTGCAGTTCTTCTGTCATTAATTTTTATTTTAATAAAAAAGATAAAATAAACATGATGTGCCTAGTTCAAGACGAATAACATACCTTTTCCTAGCCATAAAATGCTACTATGTAGTGCGCAGTATAGGCTTCTTGTTAAATTAGAATTACTATTTCATTAGAGACTTGCATAATTTCAACCAACAAAGTAAAATTAACTGCAGGAGCTCAAATGGGTATTCATTACGATTATAAATCTACAAGAAACGAGAAGGCCATGAAGAAAGAGGCCAAAAGAAAAGCCCGTATTGAAGAGAGAAGAGCTAAAAAAGGCCCAGACTCTCAAAATGAAGATGAAAAAAAAATGCACGATTTAGACAAACCAATTACCCTTGAAGATTTAACCAATCCTGATAAAGAATAATTAAAATGAGTAGAGAGCAAGATCAAAAAAATGCTCGACTAATAAAAAGAGAAATCGCCTTAAGAACTAATTTAAAAAAAAGAAAAAAATTTAAAGAAAAAATTAAAAAAAATGAGCGTACTTTCAGATAGATGGATTAAGAAAATGGTCAAAGAAACGGGTATGATTAAACCTTTTGTCTCAAAACAAGTTAGAAAAGGAAAAATATCTTTTGGCTTATCATCATATGGTTATGACGCAAGAGTTTCCAATGAATTTAAAATTTTCACAAACGTAAATTCAGGCATTGTTGACCCTAAAGTATTTAAAAAAGAAAGTTTTGTTACAAAAATTGGCAAAGAATGTATTATACCACCAAATTCTTTTGCCTTAGCTAGAACAATGGAATACTTTAAAATTCCCGAAGATGTGCTTGTTATTTGTCTTGGCAAATCAACTTATGCCAGATGTGGAATTATAGTAAATGTTACTCCTCTTGAACCAGGCTGGGAAGGAAATGTAACATTAGAATTTTCTAACACAACTCCACTACCAGCAAAAATATATGCTAATGAAGGAGTTGCACAATTTGTATTTATTAAAGGTAATGAAAAGCCTCAAGTAACTTATGCCAATAGAAAAGGCAAATACATGAAGCAAAGAGGCGTTACTCTTCCAAAAGTTTAAACTCAACTAATATTGATGCAAAAACTTATCATCAAAGGTAAAAGAATATTATCAGGTTCTATAAATATTTCTGGATCAAAAAATGCTACACTACCCATTTTAGCAGCTGCAATTCTTACAAATAAATCAATAACCTTAAAAAATATACCTTTAGTTCAAGATGTTTATACTATGATAAACTTATTAAAATATATTGGTTTAGGTGTAGAAATAACAAAAAAAAAAAATACTTTAAATATATCAAATAATAAAAAACTAAAAACAGTTGCTCCATATAACTTACTTAAAACTATGCGAGCTGGTGTTTTAGTTTTAGGACCATTATTAGCTAAATATAAAAAAGCTAAAGTCTCACTTCCTGGCGGGTGCGCAATAGGAGCAAGACCAGTCAATTTACACTTATTTGCTTTAGAAAAACTTGGTGCGAAAATTAAAATAAAAAATGGCTATATACACGCATCTGCAAAAAATGGATTAAAAGGATGTGTAATAAAATTTCCATCTGTTTCAGTTGGCGCAACAGAAAATGCCATTCTAGCTGCGGTAAGCGCAAGAGGAAAAACAATCATCTCTAATTGCGCCATTGAACCAGAGATTCAAGACATGATATTTTTTTTGAAAAAAATTGGTTGCAATATTAATTTTATCAATAAAAGAAAAATATTAATTATTGGTACTAATAAGTTTAAAAATGCAAATCACGAAATTATTTTTGATAGAATTGAGTTAGGTACATATTTGATAGCGGGTGCATTAGTGGGAAAAAAAATTACTTTAAATAAAATAAAACCAGAGGTCATAGATACTGAAATTAAGATATTAAAAAAAATGGGTGTTAAAATGAAAGTAGAAAAAAATAAAATTACAGTTTTTGACTCTAAAAAGTTAAATAGTACTATCATTAAAACTAAAGCCTATCCTGGTTTTCCAACAGATTTACAAGCTCAAATAATGGTCTTAATGTCAAAGGCAACAGGAACATCAAAAGTAAAAGAAAGTATTTTTGAAAATAGGTTTATGCACGTGCCAGAATTAAAGAGAATGGGAGCTAAGATAAATATTAAAAATAATACAGCAACTATTACTGGACCCACTAATCTATCAGGTGCGGAAGTTATGGCAACCGATCTTAGAGCATCTGTAAGCTTAGTTTTGGCAGCTTTAGTAGCTGATAAAAAAACTACAATTAATAGGGTATATCATTTAGATCGCGGTTATGAAAATTTAGAAAAAAAATTAAGAAAGTGCAAAGCTAGCATTCGTAGAATTTAAAATGAAAGTAACAAACCTAAAACTGTTAGCTACATCTGATAAAGATTTAAGGGTTATATCTGCACATTTACAAGATTCAATCGTCGCACTAAATGACATTGCTAATCTAAAAAAAAATAGAATTCTCTTAATACAGCTAAACAGGTTTATGTGGGAAGATGTTGAAAAAGGAGTTTTTAGGAAAAATAAAAGAATAAGAACTGTACTAAAATTTGATAATATTATTAGTGTTTTGTCTAAAAATATTAACCCAAAAGATGATAAACATTTTTTAGAATTTTTAACTATTGAAAGCAATTTATTGCCTGATAAAAGTTATGAAATAAAATTAATTTTTTCTGGAAATATGATAATTAAAATAAATGCAGAAGTAATTGACGTTACATTAGATGACCAAGGCTCACCATGGGAGAGTAAAGCAGCTCCAAAACACAATTTTTTATAATGCTCAAACTAATTAAAGCAAATCAAAAAAATTTTATATCTAAATTAAATTTTATTTTAGACAAAAGAAAGTCTGAAAATCCTAATATTGACTCAACAATTAAATTTATAATAAAAGATATAAAAAAAAATAAAGATATTGCTCTGATTAAATATGAAAAAAAATTTTCAAAATCTAAAAATATTTCTTTAAATAACATAAAATTTACGGACGCAGAAAAAAATAAAATAATAAAAAAATTAGATAAAAAAATAAAGACTTCTATTGACATAGCATATAGTAGAATTTTAAATTTTCATAAAAAACAAAAATTGCCTTCTTTTAGTTTTACAGACCAATTTAAAAATTCATTTTCTTATAAATCAAATGCAATAAACAAAGTAGGTGTCTATGTTCCAGGTGGTTTAGCTAGCTATCCCAGCTCAGTCTTAATGAATTGTATTCCTGCAATAGTAGCTGGTGTAAAAAATATATATATGGCTACACCTTCTATGGGCTCAAACTATAATCCGGCAGTAATATATGCTGCAAAAAAATGTAAGGTGAAAGAAATTTATAAAATAGGTGGTGCTCAAGCAATAGCAGCAATGGCGTATGGTACTAAGACTGTAAGTAAAGTAGATAAAATTGTTGGCCCAGGTAATGCTTACGTAGCTGCAGCAAAAAAACAAGTGTTTGGAGACGTAGGTATTGATATGATAGCCGGACCATCAGAAATAACAGTTATTGCTGACAAATGGTCTAAACCAGACTGGATAGCAGCTGATCTAATAGCCCAAGCAGAACATGATGAAAATTCACAATCAATAGTAATATCTGATAATATTAAAACTATTAATCAAATTAATTATTTTTTGCTTGAACAACTGAAAGTATTACCCAAGAAAAAAATAGCATACAAAAGTTTAAAAAACTTTGGTTTATCAATACTAGTGAAAAATAAAAAATTATTAGTAGAAACTGTTAATTTAATTGCGCCTGAACATTTAGAAATATTCATTAAAAACCCTAAAAAAATTTTAAAAGACATTAGTAATGCTGGGTCTATATTTGTAGGTCAATATTCCCCAGAAGCTATAGGCGACTATCTAGCTGGCCCAAACCATGTTCTACCGACCTCTGGTACAGCAAGATTTTCATCTGGTCTATCAGTTTATGATTTTTTAAAAAGACATTCTGTAATAAAGATGACTAAATCAGGTATTGAAAGATTAGGAACATCAGTTATAAATCTAGCTAAATACGAAAATCTTGATGGGCACGCAAATTCAATAAAAATAAGATTAAAAAAAGGAAAAAATTAATTGGCTAAACAAGAAACTTTAGAGTTTAAAGGCAAAGTAACAGAAATTTTACCAAACGCTATGTTTCGTGTTAAACTTGAAAACAACCACGAAATTTTAGCTCATACAGCTGGAAAATTGAGAAAGAATAGAATAAGAGTTTTAACAGGCGATAACGTCCAGGTGGAAATGACACCTTACGATTTAACTAAAGGTAGAATAACTTTTAGATTTTAGGCCTTGTAGCTCAGTAGTAGAGCAGTACCCTGAAAAGGTATGTGTCGTTTGTGCGATTCAAACCAAGGCCACCACAAATTCCCAGTTTAAATAGATGTTAAATAAACTAAATCTACAGAATCCGAACCAGCAATATCAGTGAATTCTTTCATTTTTAAACTTTTATTAAATATATTATTTACAGAATCTGGACTTAAAGTATTATTATCTTTCCAACCTTTATAAAATAGCAGACTTATTAAATTTTTATTTAAAATTTTTGTAATTAATAACTTGTAATTTTCTACTTGCTCAATGGTCATTTCTTGAAAAGATGCACAATTATGAAATTTATCTACTTTAGATTTAACTTTTTTTAAGCTCCAATTGGGAATACATATTATTTCAAGATCATTATTTTCAGTAAACTTAATTTCATCTAAATCTTTAAACATCGAATAATCTTTCACTGCATTACCAAAGTGAAATCTTAAATATTCTGTTCCAATAAAAATATTTGGAAAAATATCAACATAGATAATTTTTCTGATATTTTTAAAATTTTGGAGTAATAAATGAATATTTGCACCATAGCCACCTCCAATTTCAATTATGCTATTTATTTTTTTAAAGTCAAAAACAGTTGATAAATTTTCTAGACGATCAACAAAAGATAAATATTGAGTCGAATATTCTTTATTTTCTATTTTTACTTTATCTACACAGTCAAAAGATGTTGAATTTTCAATTTTGTATTTTGAAATTAGTAATTTTATTCTTTCTGAGTTTTTTAATATTTTATTATGGAGATAAATATTTTTTAAAATATGACTATGAGTTAAGTTTATCTGTAAATTAAAAATTTTACTTAAGATAGGTATAGAAAAAAATAAACTAGCTATTCTACCCTTAACTCCAAATTCATATCTGACATCTTTAACAATACTGTCTGTATAGCTTGTTCCCACACCAGAGTTTAAACCTCTAAAATTATTTATACCTATTCTTTTCAGCCAATAAAGAATTTTCTTAGTTTTATAGTTCCAGTAGGGACCGGCGTGATATAGTCGGTTTTTTTGATTTTTATGATGGTATTCTAGAAGATTTAAAAGTTTTTCTTGAGATTTATTTAAAGTCATAAAATAATCAATATATATAGTATTTAAATTAATTTGAAAAATAAAACATGAAAAAAAATGTAGCATTAGTCTGGATTAGAGATGATTTTAGAACACTAAAAAATGACGCATTAGTTTATGCATCACAAAACCACGAGTACGTATGTGCTTTATATATTTTTAAAAAAAAAGATTATACAAAAAGATCTGCCCAGCTTTGGTGGCTCTATCAATCACTTAAAAATTTTCAAGAAAAATTAAATAAATTCAATATAAATTTAGAAATAATTGAAGCAAATTCTTATATTGAAGTTTTTAATACAATGGCTACAAAAAAAAATTTCTCTATTTACTGGAATAAAGTCTATGAGCCTAACTTTTTATTATTTGACAAAAAATGTTCAAATTTATTAACAACAAAAAATATTGATTTTAAAATATTTAAAGGAAATCTTCTTAACGAAACACATGAGATAAAAAAAAAGGACAATACTCCATTTAAAGTTTTTACACCTTTTTGGAAAGTTGCTGAAAAATTTTACTTAGATAAAGAATTTAGCAAAAATCAAAAAATTAACATTAAAAAGAAAAAAATTAGTTTCATAGGAAAGTCAATAAATTTAAATTCTATATTGCCGAAAAAAAAATGGTATCTTAAATTTGAAAAATTTTGGGACCCCTCTGAAGAAAAAGTGTTAGAGAAAGTAGAACATTTTATAAAAAATAATTTATCAAGTTACGGAGAAAATAGAGATATTCCTGGAACTGAAGGAACATCCAAAATTTCTCCTTATCTTGTGTTTGGTCAAATTCATGTAGAAACTATTTGGGAAAAATGTCAAAAAACTAAAGACAAGAACAATGGCTATAGAAAATTTATAAATGAGATTGGTTGGAGAGAATTTAGCCATAGTTTAATTAATTATTTTCCAGAAATGTTAAAAGGTAATTTAAGAAAAGATTTTGATCAATTTCCGTGGCAGAGTAACAAGAAACATTTTCTTGCGTGGAAAAAAGGGATGACTGGATATCCAATTGTTGATGCTGGAATGAGAGAATTGCATGAAACTGGATGGATGCATAACCGTGTTAGAATGGTAACGGCTTCTTTTTTAGTTAAGCACCTGAGAATACATTGGCAAGAAGGAGAGAAATATTTTAGAGATTGTTTGCTAGATTTCAACGAAGCTAACAATATTGCAGGTTGGCAATGGGTAGCTGGTTGCGGAGCAGACGCCGCACCGTATTTCAGAATTTTTAACCCTATTTTGCAAGGAGAGAGATTCGATCCGCAAGGTAATTATGTAAAAAAATGGATACCAGAATTATCCAATATACCTAAAGAATTTGTTCATAAACCGTGGGAATTAAACATAAAGATTAAAAATTTTGAGCTAGGAAAAGATTATCCAAAACCCATTGTTATTCATGAACAGGCAAGAAATGCTGCTCTTGAAGCTTTTAAGAGCTTAAAAAAAAAATAACTATAAGTTTGCGCCACAACAGTTTTTGAATTTCTTACCAGTCGCTGTGCATTTTTCATTTCTTTGAATTTTTTGATTTTTCATAACATTTAAAAGACAATTTTCAGGAATTTTAGATTTTATTTTATCTTCAATTTTTTTTTCCTTAGAAACAACCACGTTAAGATTTAAAAGAAATTTTATTACATCAATCTTTATTTTTTCTAAAAGATTTTCAAAAAGTCCAAAAGATTCTTTTTTAAATTCAGACAAAGGGTCTTTTTGTCCATAACTTCTAAGTCCGATAACCTGTCTTAATTCTTCAAGATACTGTAAGTGAGATCTCCATGAAAAGTCAATAATTTGCAAAAAAATTCTTTTTTCAATATCATTATTTTCAGTATCTCCAATTAATTTGGTTCTTTCCTGTCGTTTTGACAAAAAAAGATTTTTTAAATTTTTATCAAATTCATCTTTACTTTTATTCGCTAATTCAACCAGCTCATTGTCACTTAATATATTTCCTGAAATATTTTTTATTGCATTTAAATAGACAGTTTTATCGTTTGATTTTTCATAGTTATTTTTAACTTCTATTAAATCTCTTATTACTTCATCCAGAAAAGATTCCAAAGTCTCTGAGATACTTGTACTTTTAAGTATTTTAAGCCTTTGACCAAAAATTACTTGTCTTTGATCGTTCATAACATCATCAAATTTTATTAATGTTTTTCTGATATCAAAGTTTCTACCTTCAACTTTTTGTTGTGCTCTTTCCATTGCTTTATTAATCCAAGGATGATCGATTGACTCATTTTCTTTGAGTCCTAATTTTTTTAACATTCCATCTATAGAATTTGCCCCAAAAATTCTCATCAATTCATCTTCAAGACTAATATAAAAAATTGAACTCCCAAGATCTCCTTGCCTACCAGATCGCCCTCTTAATTGATTGTCTATCCTTCTACTCTCATGCCTTTCTGTGCCTACAATACAAAGCCCGCCTAGTGATTTCACTTTCTCTTTATCTTCTTTAATTTGTGATAATTCTTTTTGATTATCATTATCCCTAAAATCTTTATTACCACCAAGCTGAATATCAGTCCCTCTACCGGCCATATTTGTAGCTATTGTTATGGCACCAACTTTACCGGCTTCTGCAATTATTTTTGCCTCTTTGTCATGTTGTTTAGCATTTAAAACATTATGTTTAATTTTTTTTTCAATTAAATTTTTAGAAATTTTTTCAGATTTTTCTATACTAGTTGTTCCAACCAAAACGGGCTGTCCTTTAGTATTACAATCTATAATCTTATTCGTTATAGCTAAATATTTTTCTTTTTCAGTTCTAAAAATTTGGTCATTGAAATCTTTTCTTGCCATAGGTCTATTTGTAGGTACCGCAATTACGTTTAATCTATAGATATCATAAAATTCTTCTGCCTCTGTTAATGCTGTACCTGTCATTCCAGATAATTTTCGATATAGACGGAAATAATTTTGATACGTAATTGAGGCAAGTGTTTGATTTTCTTCTTGTATTTGAACATTCTCTTTTGCCTCTATAGACTGATGAAGTCCATCTGAAAATCTTCTTCCATCTAAAACTCTTCCCGTAAATTCATCAATAATTTGAACTTTATTTTCTCGAACTATGTAATCCACATCTTTATTAAATAAAAAATTAGCTTTTAAAGCTTGATTAACATGATGAACAAGATTTAAATTTTGCGGATCATAAAAATTATTATTTTTTAAAATACCATTCTGTGCAGCTAATTTTTCAATTTTATCTATACCTGCATCAGTTAGAATTGCATTCTTATTTTTTTCATCTATTTCGTATTCTGTTTTTTGAAGTTTATTTATAAACTTGTTAGACAACAAATAATAATTACTTTTATCTTCACTTTTTCCAGATATAACTAGCGGGGTTCTAGATTCATCAATTAATATGCTGTCAACTTCATCGACAATACAAAAATGGTGTTCTCTTTGTACCATTTCCGCAAGATCATATTTCATATTATCTCTTAAGTAATCAAAACCCAATTCATTATTAGTTGCGTAAGTAATATCGCAACCATAATTTTTTTTTCGTTGAAGGTCATCTAATTCATTTGTAATGCAGCCTGTAGTAAGCCCTAGAAAGTTAAACACCTTTCCCATCCATTCCGAATCTCTTTTTGCTAAGTAATCATTAACAGTAACAATATGTACACCATTACCTGTCAAAGCATTCAAATATGCCGGTAAGGTAGATACCAATGTTTTTCCTTCACCTGTTTTCATTTCAGCTATTTTTCCTTCATGTAAAAAAATTCCACCAATTAATTGAGCGTCAAAGTGCCTTTCATTTAAAACTCGCTTAGCCGCTTCTCTAACCAGAGCAAAACTTTCTGGAATTATAGAAGTTAATTTTCTACCTTCCTGAAGATTGTTTTTTAAAAGATCAGTTTTAGCCTTAAATTCATCATTTTTTAAGTTTTTAAAGTTTTTTTCTTGATTGTTTATTTCATTAATTAACGGCTTGACCCTATCCAATTCTTTTTGATTGCCAGTTTTAAAAATTTTATTTAATGCCTGTGAGAATAAGTTCATGTTAGTAGATTTTTAGCTTTGTTATTAGTAATCTATATATGTATTTATAAATAAAAATTAAACAATAATTATGACAATTAATCTAAAAAAACTCTTTAGTTCCAGTAAAAAAATATATAAAATGGGGGAGTTCCAAGAACTTAAGCACATTGAAGGGCTTCAAGTATCTGCTGTTTCAGCCAATCTTTACAAAGAAGCAAGAGAAGACCTTTCATTATTCTATTTTCCAGAGGGAGCGAATTACGCTGTAGCGTACACAAAAAATTCAATCGTATCAGAATCAATAACTTGGAATAGACAAAATACAAAAAATAATATCAAGGCGTTAATTGTAAATACCAAAAATGCAAATACATTTACAGGAGACCAAGGTCTAAATAGTTTGGATCAAATAGCAAAAAAATTAATTGATTCCTTAAAAAAAGTAGAAGCAGAAAATGGTTATGAAAGAAGTAAAATTAAAGATTTTCTATTTGCATCAACTGGAGTTATAGGAGAAAAATTTCCTGTTGAAAAAATAGAATCAAATATTCAAAATTTAGTAGAAAATTTAAAAATTAATCAAAATAAACTTATCTGGATAAAAATGGCGTCAGCTATTATGACTACAGATACAAAACCAAAAGTAGCTTATTCACAAATAAAAATAGGAGATAAAACTGTGAGAATAGCTGGAATTGCTAAAGGCTCAGGAATGATTGCTCCTAATCTAGCAACCATGTTTTCTTTTATTTTTACAGATGCCGATATTTCTTCTGTAATATTAAATAAATATTTAAATAAGGTTTTGTCGAACACTTTTAATGCAATAACCATAGATAGCGACACGTCTACAAATGATATGGTTGCAATATTTTCAACAAAAAAAATTAAAAGTAAAAAATTAAATATAATCTCAAGTAAAGAAGCTTCAAAATTTGAAAAAGCTTTAAAAACTGTTTGCTTAGACTTAGCAAAACAAATTGTAGTTGATGGTGAGGGGGCAAAAAAATTCATAACTATAAAAATAATTAATTCCGAAACAGAAGAAAGAGCAAAAAAAATAGCTTTTTCGATTGCAAACTCACCTCTTGTTAAAACTGCCGTAGCAGGTGAAGATCCAAATTGGGGGAGAATATTAATGGGCATAGGAAAATCTGGTGAAGAAATTGATTCAAAAAAAATTATTATTAAACTGGGAGACTTTATTGTTGCTGAAAAAGGAAAAATTT
>Ga0307986_10003043_pt1 | contig 11798 bp, 7 predicted proteins | sample EllFjometageno82_FD_203170 | JGI IMG/M metagenome (GOLD analysis project Ga0307986, IMG submission 203170) | Marine microbial communities from Ellis Fjord, Antarctic Ocean - #82 | ecosystem: Environmental > Aquatic > Marine > Unclassified | place: Southern Ocean | collected 2014-10-09
AAAAGAAATTGAAGCAATGGTAATGGGTGGTCATGGAGATACAATGGTTCCCTTGCCAAGATTTACAAAAGTTTCAGGAAAGCCACTTCTAGATTTAGTAAAAGAAGGAAAAATATCTTCTGAGAGACTAGAGGAGATTAATCAAAGAACTCGAGATGGTGGTGGTGAAATTGTAAAACATTTAGAAAAAGGTTCAGCATTTTATGCACCAGCTGCATCAGGGGTTCAAATGGCTGAAGCATACTTAAAAGATGAAAAAAAATTACTTCCATGTGCAGTTCATTTAAATGGAGAGTATGGAGTTGATAATGTTTATGCTGGCGTACCTGTAATAATTGGAAAAGATGGTGTTGAAAAAATAGAACAGATAGATTTAGACGAAAAAGAAAAAAAAGAATTTATAAACTCAATTGATGCAGTTAAAGCCCTATGGGAAGCAGCCTCTAAGATAGATCCAGATCTTTCTAAGTAATAATGAACATTCACGAGCATCAAGCTAAACAAATTTTAAAAAAATATGGTGCAGTTGTCCCCAAGGGAGTTTTTGCTTTTACTGTGGATGAGCTAGTTGAAAAATCAAAATCACTAAAAACTGAAAAATTTGTTTTGAAAGCACAAATTCATGCTGGTGGAAGAGGTAAAGCGGGAGGAGTAAAAATTTTAAATACACTTGAGGAATTAAGTGTTGCAGCCAAAGAACTTTTGGGAAAAACCCTTGTAACACATCAAACTGGACCAGAGGGCAGAGAGGTTAAGAGATTATATGTTGAGGAATCTTCAAATATAGAAAAAGAATTTTATCTTTCATGTCTAGTTGATAGAGCCAGTTCAAAAATTGCATTCATATCAAGCGATCAAGGTGGAATGGATATTGAGGAAGTAGCTAGCAAAACACCAGAAAAAATTATAACAACAAAAGTTGAAATAGGTGAAGAGATTTTAGATGCAGATTGTGAAAAAATAATTAAGATTTTTAATTTAAACAATGATGCAAAAAAGCAAGCAATATCACTAATAAAGTCAGTATATCAAATGTTTATTAGTACAGATGCCAATATGGTTGAGGTTAACCCTTTAATTTTAACCAAAGAAGAAAAAATAATATGTCTAGATGCTAAAGTCAATTTTGACTCTAATGCATTATTTAAACATCCAGAAATTATAGAGTTAAGAGATTTAAACGAAGAAGATCCCACAGAAATTGAGGCAAGCAAACATGATCTTGCATATATAAAATTAGATGGAAGTATTGGCTGTATGGTTAATGGAGCAGGATTAGCAATGGCAACCATGGATATAATTAAATTATATGGAAAAGAACCAGCTAATTTTTTAGATGTAGGTGGTGGTGCTTCAAAAGAAAAAGTTTCAGCAGCTTTAAAAATAATTCTATCAGATAAAAATGTTAAAGGAATTTTAATAAATATTTTTGGAGGAATAATGAGATGTGATATTCTTGCACAAGGAGTTGTGGATGCTGCAAAAGAAATAAACATTAGTATTCCTCTGGTGGTTAGACTTGCAGGAACAAATTTTAAAGAAGGAAAAGAAATATTAGATAATTCAGGATTAAAATTAATCTCTGCAGAAAATTTAGATGATGCAGCTAAAAAAATTGTTGAGGCAATAAAATAAGATGTCAGTACTAGTAAATAAAAATACAAAAGTAATTTGCCAGGGTTTTACAGGTACACATGGCTCTTTTCACTCAGAACAAGCAATTAAATATGGGACCAATTTAGTTGGTGGTGTAACACCCAAAAAAGGAGGCCAAACACACCTTGATAGACCTGTTTTTAATAGTGTTGTAGAAATAAAAAATGAAGTTGGTGCAGATGCAACAATGATTTATGTACCAGCAAAATTTGCTGCTGCAGCAATTATAGAGGCAATTGATGCTTCTGTAGAATTAATTATATGTATCACGGAAGGTATACCGGTTCAGGATATGCTGAGGGTAAGACAAAAATTAAAGAGCTCGAAGAGTAGATTAATAGGACCTAATTGTCCGGGAATAATAACACCTGATGAATGTAAAATTGGAATTATGCCAGGAAATATTCATAAACGAGGATCAGTTGGAATTGTATCTAGATCGGGGACTCTTACTTATGAGGCAGTTGCACAAACAACTGAGAATGGCTTAGGTCAATCAACATGTATTGGCATCGGAGGTGATCCAATTAATGGAACAAACTTTATTGATTGTTTAGATTTATTTTTAAATGATGATGAAACAGAATCTATTTTAATGATAGGTGAAATTGGAGGAACAGCAGAAGAAGAAGCAGCAGAATTTGTTAAAAATCACAAAATTAAGAAGCCAATTGTTGGATTTATTGCTGGAATTACAGCTCCACCAGGAAGAAGAATGGGTCATGCTGGAGCAATTATTTCAGGAGGAAAAGGAGGTGCAGAGGATAAGATTAAGAAAATGGAAGAATCTGGAATTACTGTCGCTAAATCGCCATCAATAATTGGAAAAACTTTATTTAATAAATTGTCAAATTGAAAAAATAATATCATAGGATTATATTAAATAAACAGATGTCAGCATCAAAAAATATTGAGTACGAAAAAACTTCATTTTTAAATAAATCTAATAGTGGATTTATTGAACAAATGTATCTTAAGTTTATTAATAAGGACACAGATTTACCAGATAGTTGGAAAAATTATTTTGAGGGAATTGGAGATGAATTAAATGTTATTGTTAAAGAAATTAATGGACCTTCTTGGAGTCCTAAAAAAAATAAAGTAAATATTAATGAAATTGAAAGAAGAATTGAAGAAGTGGATGAGAAAAATTCTCAGAATAGTAATACTACAGCTATTACTTCAGAAAATTTAGTTAAAAATAAAGCTAACTCAATAAGAGCTGTTGCATTAATCAGGGCCTATAGACAAAGAGGACACTTATTAGCTAAACTTGATCCACTGGGGATGATGAAAACAGAATATCTAGATGAACTTCATCCAGAATATTATGGATTTAAGAAAGGTGATTATAAAGAAAAAATTTATTTAGATGGAGTAATAAATAGAGAATCTTCAACGTTAAAAGAAATATTAAATTTTTTAAACAAAACTTATTGTGGGCCAGTTGGTTATGAATATATGCATATATCAAACCCGACAGAAAGAAAGTGGCTTAGGGATAGAATTGAAAATGACGAGAATGCATTAAAATTTACAAAAAATGGAAAAGAAGCGATTCTAAATAAGTTAATTCAGGCGGAGGGATTTGAAAAATTCTTACATAAAAAATATGTTGGGACAAAAAGATTTGGATTAGATGGTGGAGAAAGTTTAATACCTGCTCTTGAACAAATAATTAAGATTAGTGGCCAATATAAAGTTAAGGAAGTAAAAATTGGAATGTCTCATAGAGGAAGACTAAATGTATTAGCAAACGTTTTACAAAAATCTTATAAAAGGATATTTAATGAGTTTGCAGGAGAGTTTAATTCATCATCAGAGGATGGTGCTGGTGATGTTAAGTATCATTTAGGGGCATCTTCAAATAGGGAATTTGACGGTAATTCTGTTCATGTTAGTTTAACAGATAATCCATCTCATTTAGAAGCAGTTAACCCAGTGGTTCTTGGTCAAACAAGAGCAAAACAATTTTTTCACAAAGACAAAGAAAGAAATAAAGTAATACCAATTTTGATACATGGTGATGCAGCATTTGCAGGGCAGGGTGTAGTTGCAGAATGTTTTGCAATGTCTGGTTTGCCAGGACATAATACTGGAGGAACAATTCATATTATTGTTAATAATCAGATAGGTTTTACTACAAGCCCAAGGTTTGCTCGTTCTTCTCCTTATCCTTCAGATGTGGCTAAGATGGTTGACGCACCAATCATTCATGCAAATGGAGATAATCCAGAATCTGTAGTTTATGCCACCAGAATAGCTACAGAGTTTAGATTAAAATTTAATAGAGATGTTGTTGTGGATTTAATTTGTTATAGAAGATTTGGTCATAACGAGGGAGACGAACCATCATTTACTCAGCCTTTAATGTATGAAAAGATTAGATCTCACCCCTCTCCAATCAAAGTTTATGGTAACAAGTTAGTATCTGAAAATACGATGACTAACGAAGAGTTAGAGGGTGCAATTAAAAAATTCAAAGATTTACTTGATGACCAGTTTAAAAATGCGAAGGACTATAAACCAAAAATTGAATGGTTCGAGGGTTCATGGTCAGCTTATAGACCTGAAAAAGGTAAAGATAAACGTGGAGTGACTGGTGCTGATAAAAAAAAACTTTTAGAAATTTCAGAAAAAATAAATTCTGCTCCAGAAAAATTAAATTTACATAAAACAATACTTAAAATATTAAATTCTAGAAAAGAAGCTGTTAAAAATGGATCTAATATAGACTGGTCAACAGCAGAAGCTTTAGCATTTGGATCATTGCTGGAAGAAGGTTATCCAGTAAGATTAGTTGGACAAGACTCTGGAAGAGGAACATTTAGTCAAAGACATTCTGTATTAAGAAATCAAAAAGATAACAGCCGCTATGTTCCTCTGAACAATATTTCAAATAATCAAAAAAAATTTGAAGTAGTTGATAGCTTCTTATCTGAGCTTGCTGTTTTAGGTTTTGAGTATGGCTACAGCCTAGTAGAACCAAACACACTTACACTTTGGGAGGCTCAGTTTGGAGATTTTGCAAATGGTGCTCAAGTAGTAATTGACCAATTTATTGCATCAGGAGAGAGAAAATGGAGAAGAGCATCTGGACTAGTGTTGCTGTTACCTCACGGATATGAAGGACAAGGGCCAGAACACTCATCAGCTCGTTTAGAAAGATTTTTACAGTTGTGTGCAAATGATAATATGCAAGTAATGAATTGCACCACTCCAGCAAATTATTTTCATGCATTACGAAGACAAATGCACAGAGATTTTAGAAAACCACTAATTATGATGACACCAAAATCTTTACTTAGAAATAAACATTGTGTTTCTAACTTAGAGGACTTTAGTAGAGAAAATTCATTTCATAGAATACTATGGGACCATGCTATAGACCCAAAAACTAGTGGTTTTATAAAGTTAAGAAAAAACTCTGAGATTAAAAAAGTAATAATGTGTTCAGGTAAAGTTTACTTTGATTTATTAAGTGCCAGAGAAAAATTAAAAAAGGATGATGTTATATTGTTTAGAATCGAACAACTGTATCCATTTCCAGCAAAAACTCTTGTTAAAGAACTTAAGGTATTTGCAAAAAATGCGAAATTTTATTGGTGTCAAGAAGAGCCAAAAAATATGGGTGCATGGTTTTCGGTGAGAGATTATATACAATGGACTTTAGACACTATTAACGCTAATAATAAGGAAATTTCGTATATAGGAAGAAGTCCAGACGCATCACCAGCAACAGGGTATGCAAAAAGACATATTTCTCAACAACAAGAAATTATTAAAAAAGTATTTGAATAAATATAATGAGTGAAAAAATCTTAGTTCCAGTTCTTGGAGAAAGCATTACTGAGGCAACAGTTTCTAAATGGTTGAAGAATGAGGGGGACGTAGTTGAGATGGATGAGCCTATAGTTGAATTAGAGACAGATAAAGTAAATTTAGAAGTACCCTCACCAGTAAGCGGAGTTTTATCTAAAATTAATTCTAAAGATGGAGTGGTTGTTGAAGTAGGTGCTTTACTAGGTTCTGTATCAGAAAATGTTACAAGAGCAGCTTATAAAGAAGAAATAAAGAAAATTGATCCTTCACCAAAAGAAAACAACGTTGTAAATTTAGAAGTTCCAAAAAAAGAGCCCACAGTTTTTGATAAAGAACTTAGTGAGGATCAACCAGAAGAAGAGCCATTAATTTTAACAAAAGAAATACAAGAGCAAGAAAATTCAGATACAAAACCTGAAGCACAAACCTTATCACCATCTGTTAGAAAAATTGTAGCTGAAAAAAAAATAGATATTCAGTCTGTAAAAGGCACAGGTAAGGATGGAAGAGTTTTAAAAGGTGATTTAATTAGCATGATGGGAGAGCAGCCTCAATCATCTGAAAGAAAAGCTAAATATGGTCAAGAAGAAAGAATTAGAATGACAAGATTAAGACAAACAATTGCAAAAAGATTAAAACAAGCACAAGAAAATGCAGCCCTGTTGACTACATTTAATGAAGTTGACATGTCTAGCATCATGGAGATGAGAAAAGAAAATCAAGAGGATTTTCAAAATAGATATGGAATAAAATTAGGCTTCATGTCTTTCTTTGTTAAAGCTTGTACAGTTGCATTAAAAGCATTTCCTGCAATTAACGCTGAAATAGATGGTGATCATATAGTTTATAAAAATTACTATAACGTCAGTTTTGCAGTTGGAACAGAAAAAGGCTTGGTAGTTCCAGTTTTAAAAAATGCTGACGAATTATCTTTCTCTGATATAGAAAAAAAAATCAAAGAAATCTCAGAAAAAGCTAAAGATGGAAAATTAACTATTGAAGACCTTCAAGGTGGAACTTTTACGATAAGTAATGGAGGCGTCTATGGCTCAATGTTGTCAACGCCAATTTTAAATTTACCACAATCAGGAGTTCTAGGAATGCACAATATTGTAGAAAGACCAGTGGTGATTGATGGAGAAATTATGATTAGACCAATTATGTATTTAGCTTTGTCTTATGATCATAGAATTATTGATGGAAAAGAATCGGTTTCATTTTTAAAGACAATTAAAGAAAATTTAGAGGATCCAAGAAGATTATTTTTAGATATTTAGATGACAGATAAATTTCAAGCGGTAGTTATAGGTGGTGGTCCAGGGGGTTATGTTTGTGCAATTAGACTTGCTCAATTAGGATTAAAAACAGCATGTATTGAATCAAGAGGATCTCTAGGAGGAACCTGTTTAAATGTAGGCTGTATTCCGTCAAAAAGTTTACTAAATTTATCAGAACAATTTCACAAAGTTAAAAATTTATCAAGTAAGGGCATCGAGGTTGGTGAGGTTAAGTTAAATCTAGAAAAAATGATGAAAAATAAAGATAAAGCAGTAACAATACTTACTAAAGGTGTTGAGTTCTTATTGAAAAAAAATAAAGTAACTTATTACAAAGGGACTGGCAGCTTTAAATCCAAAAATGAAATTATAATTAAAGATGATCAAAATAAGGAAAGTGTTATACAGGCTGAAAAAATAGTAATTGCGACCGGTTCTTTACCGGTATCTTTACCAGGAATTGAAATTGATGAGAAAGTTGTTGTTTCCTCAACAGGTGCATTAGAGCTAGATAAAGTTCCAAAAAAAATGGTTATTGTTGGTGGTGGGTATATTGGATTAGAGATGGGTTCTGTCTGGTCAAGACTTGGAGCTGAAGTACATGTAATTGAATTTTTAGACCATATAACACCCGGTATGGATAAAGAAATTTCATCAGAATTTATGAAGATTTTAAAAAAACAAGGCATAAAATTTAACATGCAAAATAAAGTTGAAACAATCAAAAACAACAAGTCAGGGGCAGTAGTTTCTACAGTTGATAAAAATGGAAATAAAAACAACTTTGATTGTGACGTTGTTCTTATCTCAGTTGGACGAAAACCAAATACAAATGGTTTAAATTTAGAGTCTACAGGAATTAAGTTAGACGAAAGAAAAAAAGTAAAAACAGATAAAATGTTCAAAACTAATATTGATAATATTTATGCGATAGGTGATGTTATTAATGGACCTATGCTTGCTCATAAAGCTGAAGATGAAGGGGTTGCAGTCGCAGAAAATATTGCGGGACAATCAGGTCATGTCAATTACGATACAATACCTAGTGTTATTTACACAACTCCTGAAGTTGCTTCAATTGGAAAGACAGAAGAACAGTTAAAAGAATTAAATACAAAATATAAGATCGGTAAGTTTTCATTTATGGCAAACTCTAGAGCAAAGGCGATAGATGATGCCGAAGGATTTGTAAAAATTTTAGCAGACGAAACTACGGATAAAGTTTTAGGTGCACACATAATAGGGCCTCATGCAGGTGAGTTAATTGCTGAAATTGGTGTTGCAATGGAATTTGGCGCGAGTTCAGAAGATATTGCTAGAACTTGTCATGCACATCCAACATTTTCAGAGGCTATTAAAGAAGCGGCGTTATCAGTAGATAAAAGAGCAATACACTCTTAGTAAATTTTCATATTATTAAAAATATGAAAGTACCGATTCTTTTACCAAATATATTTAATCATCCTTTTACTTATGAAAGTGATCTTAATTTAAAAGTAGGTGACTATGTTCTTGTACCCTTTGGTAAATCTAAAATTACAGGAGTTGTTTGGGATGAATTTGAAAAAAAAAATAACAGAAATTTTAAAATTAAGAATGTTATAAAAAGATTAGATGTTACTCCGTTAAAAAAAACCACCATAAAGTTTCTTAACTGGTTTTCTGAATACAACATTGTACCAAAAGGAATGGCATTAAAACTAGTTTTGTTAAGTAGTAGTGCTATAGAAAAATTTCAAAAAGATGCGTACAAAAGTTTTGAGACTAATATTAAAAAAAATTCAATAAAACTTTCTGAAGAACAAAAAAAATCTTTAAAAAAAATGAATGTTTCTAATCAAAAATTTAGAGTTCATATTCTTCAAGGTACTACGGGATCTGGTAAGACTATTGTTTATTTTGAAGCTTTAAAAGATATTATAAAAAAAGGTTATCAAGGTTTAATCTTATTACCAGAGATAGGTTTAACAGGTCAATTTGAAAAAAAATTTTCAGAATTTTTTGGTTTTACTCCAGCAGTTTGGCACTCTGGTATTTCAAAAAAAAAAAAAGAAATTATTTGGAGTGGTATTTCAAGTGGGGAAATAAATGTTGTCATAGGTGCAAGATCGTCGTTGTTTTTACCATTTAAAAAATTAGGTCTAATTATTGTTGATGAAGAACATGATCAATCTTACAAACAAGATGAGGGTGTCATCTACAATGCCAGAGACATGGCGATCTCAAGAGCATCATTTGAAAATATTCCTATTAACTTAATAACAGCAGTTCCATCAATTGAAACATATGAAAATATTCAAAAAGGAAAATATAGTATTTCTAGATTAGAAAAACGCTACCAAAATGCATCGTTACCAAATTATGAAATAATTAATCTTAATGAAACTAAGTTAGAAAAACAATCTTGGCTTTCAAAAAAAATAATAGAGAAAGTCAATTTACATCTTGATAAAAATGATCAAGTTTTATTTTTTTTAAATCGTCGAGGATTTTCACCACATGTTCTTTGCACCAAGTGTTTTAAAAGTTATTCGTGTCCAAACTGCTCAATTAATTTAGTTTATCATAAAAATAAAAACAATTTATTGTGTCACTACTGTGGTTTTAAATCTTCGTTAAAAAGAACTTGCGTAAAAGATGATGATTGTGAATTTATATTTAGTGGGCCTGGTGTCGAAAGAATATCAGAGGAAGTAAAAAAGAATTTTCCCTCAAAAAAAATTGAAATTTTTTCTAGCGATACAATGAATAAAAAAGATTCAAGTAAAAAATTAGAAAAAATAATAAATAATGAAGTTCAAATTTTAGTTGGAACACAATTAATTTCTAAAGGTTTTCATTTTCCAAGCTTAAATTGTATTGTAGTGGTTGATATTGACCTATCATCACAAGGGCATGACCTAAGAGGAGCTGAAAAAAATTTACAGTTATACCACCAACTTTCTGGAAGAGCAGGAAGAACAGGCAAACCTGCTACAGTATATTTTCAAACTTATAACACTAATACCAAAATGATTTCAGATTTAACCAATAGTAATCCAGATATTTTTTTAAATAGAGAATTAGATATTAGAAGACAAAATAAGCTTCCTCCATTTCAAAGATTTATTTCATTAATCTTAACTGGAGATAATGAAGTGAAGTTAGAAAAAGAAGCCTTTTATTTTAAAAACTTTATAGAAAAAAAAATAGAGGGTAGAGTTTTAGGACCGGTCAGTGCACCAATTTTTAGATTAAAGAGGAAATTTAGAATTAGAATGTTAATTAGAGGCTCAAAATCACTTAAATTACAAAAATCTATATCAGAAATAATAGCAAAATATAAATTTTCTAAGGGAATAAAACTAACAGTTGATGTTGATCCAATAAACTTCAATTAACGAGTAAAAAAAGGTCTTTTTTAACAAATGTGGTACTTGAAGACATTATGGTCATATGTTAACTAGAGCGTGATTTAAAAATAATCTTCAAGATAACAGAGGTAGCAAATTGAGCAAAAGTAAGGGATTTTCAATAACTTCAGCAGAAAGATATTCTTTAGCTCTCTATGAACTTGCAAGTGAAAATAATGTTCTTGCACAAGTAGAAGGTCAGTCCTTATCTATCTTAAATTTGATTTCATCTAGTAAAGATTTTTCTAATTTAATTAAGGATCCAACAAGCAACCAAAAAGACCTTTTAAAAGTTATAAATAATATTTCTGATAATAATGATTTTGAAAGTATATTAAAAAAATTTTTAAGCTTTTTAGTTACTAAAAGACGTTTCTTTTATGTAAAGCAAATTCTTAAAAGTTTTATTGAAACTTGTTCTCAAAAAAGAGGAGAACTTAAGGCAGAATTGAAATCTGCAAAAGAATTATCTAGTGCTGAAATTTCAAAAATTAAAGATGAGCTTACTAAAAATTTTAGTTCTAAAATAAAATTAAACTATAAACATGATGAAAGTTTAATAGGAGGTTTAATAGTACAAGTTGGAAGCACTATGGTAGACACTTCCATTAAAAATAAATTACAACAAATCGAAAATAGGATGATAGAGGCATAAATGGAGATAAACCCATCAGAAGTAACAAAGATATTAAAAGAACAAATTAAAAAATTTGGTGATAAAGCTGAGGTAACTGAGGTTGGTCAGGTTTTATCAGTTGGAGATGGTATTGCTAGAATCTATGGCCTAGACAATGTTCAAGCAGGGGAGATGGTAGAATTTTCTGATGGATCAAAAGGAATGGCTTTAAACTTAGAAAGTGAAAATGTTGGAGTTGTAATCTTTGGAGATGATAGAAAAATTAAAGAAGGTGATATTGTTAAAAGAACAGGAAGTATTGTTGATACTCCAGTCGGAAAAGAATTATTAGGAAGAGTTGTTGATGGATTAGGAAATCCAATTGATGGCAAAGGTGCTTTAGATAAAGCAACAAAAAGGAGTAGAGTTGAAGTAAAAGCTCCTGGAATTATCCCAAGACAATCAGTCAGTGAACCAATGCAAACAGGTTTAAAATCAATTGATAGTCTAGTTCCAGTTGGAAGAGGACAACGTGAATTAATTATTGGTGATAGACAAACAGGAAAAACTGCAGTTGCTATTGATGCAATCATTAATCAAAAAAAAATAAATGAATCTGGGAATGAGAAGCAAAAACTTTATTGTATCTATGTGGCTATAGGTCAAAAAAGATCTACAGTTAGACAAATTCAAAAAACTCTAGAAGAAGCTGGTGCAATGGAGTATACAACAATTGTTGCTGCTACGGCTTCAGATGCAGCACCACTTCAATTTTTAGCGCCTTATACTGGCTGTACAATGGGTGAATACTATAGAGATAATGGCATGCATTCATTGATCATTTATGATGATTTATCTAAACAGGCTGTAGCTTATAGACAGATGTCACTTTTATTAAGAAGACCCCCGGGAAGAGAAGCTTACCCGGGAGACGTATTTTATTTACATAGTAGATTACTGGAGAGAGCTGCCAAGCTTAGTGATGAGCATGGAGGAGGATCACTAACAGCCCTTCCAATAATTGAAACACAAGGT
>Ga0307986_10003046_pt1 | contig 11790 bp, 11 predicted proteins | sample EllFjometageno82_FD_203170 | JGI IMG/M metagenome (GOLD analysis project Ga0307986, IMG submission 203170) | Marine microbial communities from Ellis Fjord, Antarctic Ocean - #82 | ecosystem: Environmental > Aquatic > Marine > Unclassified | place: Southern Ocean | collected 2014-10-09
CTCTCCATCAATATTTTCTTTTAAAAGTCCTTCTTTAAGCATTAGACCCATATTATTTTTTGATTGTCTCCACGGAGTATCAGCAGATTTATAAATGATATGTCTAAGGTCATTCAAGCGACCTGGGAATAAAGGCTTTTGATTATTTGTCCATTTTTCTCTGCTTTGTCCACCTTTCCAGTGTTTAGTAGTGAAACCTAAGATTTCAACTTTGACCGAACATTTTTCTAGAGTTCTTGCCAAAATATCAGCACATATCGCTGCTACTGAAATTGGTTTTCCACGCATAGAGCCAGAATTATCAATTAACATAGTGACTAGAGTATCTTTAAATTTGATATCTTTTTCCTTTTTGAAGGAGAGTGAATTAAGAGGATCTATAATAACTCTTGTTAACTTTGAAGTGTCTAACGAACCTTCTTCCAGATCAAATTCCCATGATCTATTTTGTTTTGCCAATAGTTTTCTCTGAAGTTTGTTAGCCAATTTAGAAATAAAATTTTTTAAACTTATTAGTTGTTGGTCTAAATTTTTTCTTAACCTCAAAAGTTCTTCTTCATTTACCAATTTTTCCGCAGCAATAATTTCATCATATTCTAGAGTGTAAGATTTGTATTTTGAGTCTCCAAAATTTTTATTCATCCCTTTTCTATTATTTGGGTAATTAAGAGATTCTGTTTCTTCGTCAATTTTAGTTTCTTTATCAATTTCTGAAGATGACTGATCAACATCAGGTAAACTAGAATTTGCAGAAGTTTCATTATTTTCACTATCTTTAGAATTTTGGTTGTTTCCATCTTTTGCTTTATTTTCCAAATTATCAGCATCTTTTAGATCATTTTCTTTTTGATCAGAGTTGATGTTTTCATCTATTTTTAATTGTGAAATTATTTTTGAAATCAAAGCATTAAATTTTTTTTGATCTAAAAGTGAATTGTTTAATTCTTCTATTCTGTCTTTTAGCTCAGCATCTAATTTTTTTTTATATTTTTTATATTTACTTTCTGACTCTTTATTCTTACTAAATTTAGAAATATTACCTCTTAAATAATAATCAAAAGCATCTATAAACTCATAATTTTTATTTTTATCTTCATCTTTTTTTTTACTTTTAACTGAATTAAAATAATTTAAATTTTGCTTAACACCTTTGAAATATAGCGATCCAATATTCTCATATCTAATTTTTTCAGCAACTGCATATAATAGTTTTGAAGTATTGCCATGAGGTTCAAAGGAATTATAAATATTTATATCTGAAAATTTTAACCGAAGGGCCTCAGAGTCAGCTAAAGCTCTAGTTTTTGCATAGTCAATTTTATTATTTATATTTATAAGATTTGGAAGAGTAATAGTTTTTTTATCTTTTTTACTTACTTCGTTACCAAATATTACCTGTACCTGATCATCTCCAATAATTGACTTAACAGTAGAAGTAATTGCTCTCTTGAAATTTTCTATTATCTCAGTTTGTTTTCTCATCTAGGAAATTGTAACATTAATCGACGACTCCGGCAGATCCTCAGCAAAACATCTCTGGTAGTACTCAGAGATTATTTTTTTTTCTATGTCGTCACACTTATTCAGAAAAGTTAGCCTGAAAGCATACCCATGATCATTAAATATTTTGGTATTCTCGGCCCAATGTAAAACTGTTCTGGGACTCATAACAGTAGATATATCACCATTTACAAAACCTTTTCTTGTTAGATCTGCAACTTTAATCATATTGGATATTTTTTCTTTTCCTTCTTTAGAGCTATAAGTTTTATTTTTTGCTAAAATTATCTCTAACTCCTTTTCGAAAGGTAAATAGTTAAGAGTTGTCACAATATTCCATCTATCCATCTGACCTTGATTGATTTGTTGAGTTCCATGATAAAGTCCAGTTGTGTCACCAAGACCTATCGTGTTAGTTGTTGCAAACATTCGAAAATAATCATGCTGACTGATAACTTTATTTTTATCAAGTAATGTAAAATTTCCTTCACTTTCAAGTACTCGCTGAATAACAAACATTACATCCGGTCTACCAGCATCATATTCATCAAATACTAACGCAACTGGATTTTGTATTGACCAAGGTAAAATCCCTTCTTTAAATTCAGTAACTTGTTTTCCGTCTTTTAAAACGATCGCATCTTTTCCAATAAGATCTATTCTGCTAACATGACTATCCAGGTTAACTCTTACACATGGCCAATTCAATCTTGCTGCAACTTGTTCAATGTGTGTAGATTTTCCTGTTCCATGGTATCCCTGAATCAAGACACGTTTGTTAAATGCAAATCCAGATAGTATTGCTAAAGTAGTATCTCTATCGAATTTGTAGTCTTGATCGATTTTTGGAACAAATTCATTTTTTTTTGAAAATGCATCTATTTCCATATCAGTGTCTATACCGAAAGTTTGTTTTACGGATATTTTAATATCTGGTTTTTTAAACGTTGTTAAATTTGTCACTTTTGTTTTCCTATTGTCGTCTTAAGTTGACTATATGCTAGAGTAATTTTTTTTAGCTTTTCTTCAAATTTTCTACTTCCTTGATTTTTATCAGGATGATATTTCTTTACAAGAGTTTTAAATTGCTTTTGAATTTCTTCCCATTTAGTATCATATTTTAGTTCCATAGCATCAAATGCATCTCTATCAGTATTACTTAATTGAGTTCTTTTATATTCATTGAAACTTTCAGATTTAAATATATTGAGCTTGTCTTCTAAAGCATTGCTCCAAAGAATATTAAAAAAATTGTCAGAAGAGCTAAAACTTTTTGTTGCCTTGTGCCAAGTTAGATCTGATTTGACGAAATACTCAACTTGTTGGTCAGTCATATCAGAAAAATAATTCCATTTTTTATTAAAAATTTTAATATGTTCCAAACATAAAAGCCTATACTTTTTGCTGTTATCTTTTTCTAACGGAGCCTTATAACTCCCAATTTGATCGCAATTTTCCCAATCACAAATAATTTTCATATAAAAAAAGTAGTTATATAGTAAATTGATATTATATGAATGATTTTTTAAGCTTTATAGAAAATAAAATTAAGAGAAATATTAAAGTAGAAAAAATTTCAATAATAGATAACAGTAATCAACATAAAAAACACAGATATTTTAATCCTGAGAAGCGTCATTTAAAACTTGAAATTCAATCTACCTACTTAAGTTCATTAAATAAAATTGAAGCGCAAAGGAAAGTCATGTCACTCCTTGCAGAAGAATTAAAAACTAAAATTCATGCTTTAGAAATAAAAATTAAATAATCTTACTAAATACTTTTTTTAATTCAATACTTGAAATTTTATACATATTTGGCTGTGTAGTTTGACCAATTGTTTTTAACAAAATTAAATTAATTTTTTTATCATTATTTTTTTTGTCAGCCATCATATAGTCAATAATTTTATTATATTCATTTTTTTTAAAATATTTTCTGATATCATGTTTTAAGTTATTAGAGTTGTAAATTTGCTTTAACTTGTTAAGAGTATGTAAGCTACATAATTTTTTTATATAAGATAATTTAACAGCCATCATCATGCCCATAATCACAGCTTCTCCATGATTTATTTTTTTTGAATAGTTATTGTGTGCTTCAATCGCATGAGCAAAAGTATGGCCAAAGTTTAGTATCATTCTAAAATTTTTTTCGTTAACATCTCTGTTAACAAAATGAAGCTTAATTCTGCAACTTTCGATAATTGCTCTTTTGAGCAAACTTAAATTCTTATTTATTAGCAATTGTTTTGAATTTTTTTCAAGCCAATTAAAAAAATTATTTTTTAAAATTAAAGAGTGCTTTAAAATTTCGGCATAACCGCAAATCAATTCTCTTTTTGGTAAACTTTTTAAAAATTCAACATCAGAAAGAACTAATTTAGGTTGGTAGAATGTTCCTATTAAATTTTTACCAATTGTTGAGTTCACTCCTGTTTTCCCACCTATAGAAGAATCTACTTGAGCCAATAAAGTTGTAGGAATGTTTATGAAGTTAACTCCTCTTTTTATAATACTTGCAGCAAAAGCACAGTAGTCTCCTAATATACCCCCACCCAACGAAACTAAAACATCATTTCTATTAAAATTATTTGCAAGACATTTTTCTACAAGCTTGTTTACATTTATAAATGATTTAAATTTTTCATTAACAGAATACTCAAATGTATAGACTGTGAATTTATTTAAATATTTTTTTAATTTAATCTTAAATTTATTTGGAACATTTTTATCTACTACTAAAGCAACTTTTTCAGCACCTGGGCATAGAGTTTGAATTTGGCTAGAAATTTGATTCAAAATATTTTTGCCTATAATTATAGGGTAATTTGAGCTTAAGTTTTTTACTTTTAATTTAGATGTTTTCATAGAGTGCAACGATTTTTTTCGTGATTAATTTGGTATTTAAATTATTACAGTTTATTTTATGGCTAGCAAGCGAGTAAGTAGCTCTTCTTTCTTTGTATATTTTTTCTAAATTTATTCTAATATTTTTATTAGTTAACAAAGGTCTTTTTTTGGAGTCAACAAGCCGTTTTTCTAGTAGATTAATATCCAAATGGAGCCAAAAGCTTTTAGTGTTTAAAACAACATAATCTCTAATTTTTGAGTTCATGAAAGCCCCACCTCCCAAAGATATAATTCTGTTTTTTTTTTTTATCTCTTCAAGTGTAATTTTTTCTTCAATTTGTCTGAAAAAAAGCTCTCCCTTTTTTTCAAAAATTTTTTGAATAGTCAATTTCAGCTTTTTCTCGATAATTTTGTCTACGTCTATAAACTGCATAGAAAGCTCTTGTGAAACAGCTTTACCTATAGTTGATTTACCAACACCCATCATTCCAGTTAAAGTAAGGTTTTTTTTCAAATTAATTCCTGATTTATAATTTGATTTATCATAAATTTGTCTTATTTATTAAGTTTAAGTATATTTAAAAACTATGCAATTTAATTACAATAGTCGCTTTAGCTCGAAAGTATCAACAAAAAAAAAAATAATACATTTTTTTTTATATGTTCTGGCTTTTTTATTGGTCTTATTTTTACTTAGTAAATTTAATTTTCCATCTCCAAAGCAAGAAATTAAGAAAAATATTACTAATGAAATCATTAAACTTAAATAAAAATTTATTTTTTACATTAATTCTATTTTTTTTTCACACACATCTTCTTTCTGAAGACAGTGTTGATATATGGAAAAAAAAAAATTTAAATAAAAAAAATAATGTTACGAAAGAAAAAAATGTTTCTTTAGAAAAATCAATATCAAAAATTAACATAAACACAGAAACAACAAAAACAATTGAAGTCAACACCAATCTATCGGAAATTAACAAAAATTTAGTTTACGGAATATTTGATCCAAATGAAAATAATTTAACTTTAGATATCTGGGTTAACTCAGAAGGAACTAAAGTCAAGGACACAATAGAAAGAATCAATAAAATTACACTTTCTTCTTTTGCTGAAGAAATATTTATAAATACCTTATTTACTATTTCTAAACTTCCAAATCAAAATATGACTGATGAAGAATTTATAAATTACAAATTAGATTGGCTAATCAAAAATAACAAAGATGAACTTATAGCTACTTTTTTAAACAGAAATCAAGAATTCCCAAATAAAAAAAAAATTATCAAGTATCTAGTAAACGAAAATATTACAAAAGCTAATTTGAATGAAGCCTGCCAAAATATTACATTGATTAGTAATGATGTGAAGGATTCATACTTAGAGCAGTTTAAAATTATTTGTTTTATTAAGGATAATAAGAAAAATGAAGCTCAACTTATTCTTGACTTATTAAGGGAGCAAAAGTTATCAAATAAATTTTTTGACAATAAGATTGATTATCTTTTAGGTTTAATTGAAAAGCCAGATGGCAAAATTGATGATACCAACTTATTAAATTTTTATTTATCGTCAATAACAATTCCAGACTTTACATACATTCCAAACAACAAAACGAATAAAAAAATATGGAAATATTTAGCAGCAGCAAATTTGTTTAAAATTGACAATCTTGAAAATAAAGAGCAAATTAAAGAATTAGAAATTGCTGCTAATAACGGATCTTTCCCACCTTCATATATTTTTGAAATTTATAAAAATATAAAGTTTAATTTTAATGACTTTCTAAATACTGACGAAATTTATTCTACTCTTGATGCTATAAGCGGAAGAGCTTTAATATATCAAAAAGTCTTATTATCGGATAATATTGACACAAAGCTGAAATATATCTTCTTATTAAACAATTTATTTAAAAAAGATAAATTATCTAACTTATCTAGAAAATATTTAGACAAAGAATTAAAAGTTTTAGATATTAATAAAATACCTCCTTTTTACAAACAATTAGTAGCTGAAAATATTATTTACGAAGAAAATAATGAACTTGGAAAAATTAAGTATAATAATAATAATTATCATACCTCAAAAATCTTAACCTTCTACACGGAAAGTAATGTTTCAAAAACTAAGCTAGAAAAAGAACTTCAAAATATCCATAAAAAAATTAAAAAAAATAAAAAATATAAAATCTCCCTAAAAGATACTATACTTTTTGAGACGTTAGAAAGTGATGGTGTCACCGTTCCTGCTGAACTTATCGACAAAGAAATCATAAAAAATAATTCACCTCCAAGAGAGCTATTAAATTTTGGAAGAAATAATGAAACTGCCTTGCTTTTACTAAGAATAGTAGAATTGATAGGTGAAGATGAAATTTTAGATTTGGATGACCAAACTATTTATTTTATTAATCATTTATTAATAAATTCAGGTTTAAAAAAGTTCAGTAATAAAATTTTGACCACAGCACTTCCAGAAAGAAACAAAATCTAATACACTAACATTGATGGCAACTAGAAAAATTTTAACTGAACCAGATCCTTTTTTAAGACAAGTATCCCAGGAAGTTGAGAAAGTTGATGATGGAATTAGAAAATTAATGGATGATATGCTAGAAACGATGTATGAAGCCCCAGGTATCGGTTTGGCAGCTATACAAATAGGAGTGCCAAAAAGAATAATAGTAATTGACCTATCAAAAGAAGAAGAAAAAACCCCACTATATTTTGTTAACCCAAAAATAATCATAAAATCAAAAAATAATTCTACGTATGAAGAAGGTTGTCTATCCGTCCCAGGACAGTTCGCTGAAGTTGATAGGCCTAATGAATGTCACGTAAGTTATCAAGATTATAATGGTCAAAAAAGAGAACTAAAAGCAGAAGGACTCCTAGCGACCTGTATACAGCATGAAATAGATCATCTCGAGGGAATTTTGTTTATAGACTATTTATCAAAATTGAAAAAAAATTATATTGTTAAAAAACTTTCAAAACAAAAAAAAGTATTAGAAAGAATAGTAGTTTAGAATTACTAAGCTAATGGCGTATAAAATTATCTTTATGGGAACCCCTCAGTTCTCAGTCCCAGTACTAGAAAGCCTCGCAAAATCCTCGTATCAAATTTCTTGTGTTTATACCCAATCTCCAAAAAAATCTAAACGAGGTCAAAAATTAAGCCCATCCCCAATTCAGTGCAGTGCTGACAATTTAAAACTAGTTATAAGAAATCCAAATAATTTAGACACAGAAGAAGAATTAAAATTCTTTAAGGAAGTGAATCCAGACATTGTAGTTGTAGTTGCATATGGACAATTAATTTCAAAAAAATTTCTTAACGTACCTAAGGAAGGATTTATAAATATTCATGCTTCTTTACTTCCTAAATGGCGTGGAGCAGCTCCCATACAAAGAGCGATCATGAATTTAGACAAGCAAACAGGCATAAGTATAATGAAGATTAAAGAAGAATTAGATTCTGGTCCTGTAATGAAAAAAATAAAAATTGATATTAGCTCTTCTGATACAAGCGGCTTAATTTCAGAAAAATTATCAAAAATTAGCTCCGAAAATATTGTAGGAACTTTGGATGATATTTTTAACAAAAAAGTTAAATTTACAGAGCAAAATCACAATACTTCAACTTATGCTAAAAAAATAAAAAAAAACGAAGCTAAAGTAAACTGGGAAGAAAATGCACAAAATATTATTGGGAAAATTAATGGTTTAAATCCAGATCCAGGTGCATGGTTTGTATACAAAAATACAAGATATAAAATATGGAAAGCATCCGTATTTGACAAAACAGGAGCTACTGGAACTATTCTAGATAAAAATTTTACAATTGGTTGTAAAGATAAATCTATAAAAATTACTGAAATACAAAGAGAAGGTAAAAATAAATTATTATTAGAAAATTTTTTACTAGGAATTAATTTTAAAATAGGCGACATAATTGAATAATGTTCACCTATCAAATTATAATAGAATACGATGGGACCAACTTTGTAGGCTGGCAAAAACAAAAAAATGGCTCTTCAATTCAGGAATTAGTCGAAAAAATCTTAACTAAAATCTTAAAAGAAAAAATTGTTTTATACGGTTCTGGGAGAACAGATGCTGGCGTTCATGCGTCCGGACAATCAGCTCATTTTATTTCAAAGTCTAAAATAGATGATAAATTTCTTGTTCTAAATTCCTTTAATTTTTTTTTGCATAAGAAAAAAATATCTATTTTAAGAATAAATAGAAAAAAACTAAATTTTCACGCAAGATTTAGTGCTAAAAAAAGAGAATATAGATATGCAATTGTTAATCGCCGAGCACCATTATCATTAGAATTTAACAGAGCTTGGCACATAAAATCAATTTTAAATTTTAAGCTCATAAAAAAGGCAGCCAAATTATTAGAAGGTAGTAAAGATTTTTCAACTTTTAGATCTTCCTCATGCAATTCTAAATCACCTATTAAAACATTAGAGAAAGTTATAGTAAAAAAATCAGGAAATAAAATAATTATAATATTCAAATCAAAATCTTTTTTACAACAACAAGTCAGATCAATGGTGGGATGCCTCAAATTTGTTGGAGAAGGTAAGTGGAATTTAAATAAATTTAAATATATTGTTAAATCAAAAAAAAGAAGTAATTGTGCGCCCCCAGCTCCAGGACATGGCTTATATTTATTTAAAGTATATTATTAATTTTTTATCATCTAAAACCATATTTTTTAAATGAGTTTAAAGATATTAAAAAAACTGAAATTAAATTTTTTAAAAAACTAAAACGGTTTAAACTTTTATTAATTTTCCAAATCCAATATAGGTTTTTAATACGGTTACTCTGCAGTGAGTCATGTCTTATTTGATATTCAGTTAAGCAAGCAGGATAACAATATGCATTACCTATTTTTTTTAGTAATTGACACTTATAATAGTAGTCTTCACAAATTTTTGTATTAGAAAATTTTATTTTAGCTGTTGTCGATCTTTTAACAATCATTGTACTCGTTGCTATAGAAGTATTTTTAATAAAAGAGTTAAAGTCAAATTTAGCAGGTGTCAGGATAGTTTTTTTTATAGGATTGTTAGTCTTGAAAGTTTTGTAATCAGTATATGTAAAAAAATAATTATTTTTTTGCATAAAATTGATTTGTAGTCTCAATTTATTTTTTTTCCACAAATCATCTGAGTCAATATAAGCCATATAATATGATTTAGATTTTTTAATTGCTAAGTTTCTGCAGTATGCAGCCCCTTTATTTTTTTTTAAATAAAAAATTTTAATTTTTTTGAACTTTCTATATTTCGATAAAATACTTTTGGTTGTTTTTTCAGAATTATCATCAACGATAATTAGCTCCCAATTTTTATATGTTTGATTTAAAACTGAAATAATTGTTTCATTTATAGTTTTTGAACTATTATAATTAGGTAAAATTATAGATACTTTTGATTCTTTTTTTTTGAATCGATTCACTTAAAATATTCAATTAAAATATTGTGATAAATTTTTGTTAATTTCTTTAAATCAGATAAAGAAACACACTCATCTACTTTATGCATAGTTTTGTTAACTAAACCAAATTCAAGACAAGGAGTTATTTTTTTTATAAATCTTGCATCTGAAGTTCCTCCAGTTGTGGAAAAAACTGGATTTATTTTTGTAATTTTTTTTATTATTTTTTTTGCCATTTGCATAGTTGAGTTAGGTTGGGTTAAAAAAGAGTCTCCCGAAACTAAAAAATTAACTTTATATTTAGTTTTGTTTTTTTTACAAATCGATCTAATAACTTTAGTTATCATTTTTTTTAAACTTATAGATGTATGAAAATTATTGTACCTAACATTAAATTGCGTTCTTGCCCTGGCTGGAATCACATTATGAGCTTTGTTGTCTACATTTATAGCTGTAAACTCTAAATTAGAAGGTTGAAAATGTTTATTGCCCTTATCTAGAGGTTTCTCTTTAAGCTTTTTACATATTTCAATTAAGCTAGTAATTGGGTTTTTTGAAAAATGCGGATAAGCAATATGACCTTGAGTACCTTCAATCTCTAATACACATGACAGGCTACCTCTTCGACCGATCTTGATCATTTCTCCTAATTTATTTGGATTTGTTGGCTCTCCAACAATACAAAAATCTATTTTTTCTTTTTTTTTTACTAAATAATCAACTACTTTTTTGGTACCGTTAACAGCTTTACCTTCTTCATCCCCGGTGATTAAAAAACTAATAGATCCGTTAATTTTTTTATTTTTTTCTAAAAAAATGCTAACGGCTGATATAAAGCAAGCGATAGAGCTCTTCATATCATTAGCTCCTCTACCAATTAAATGATTATTTTTAACCTTTGGCTTGAAAGGATTAACTGTCCAATCATTTATGTTGCCAGGAGGAACAACATCAGTATGACCGGCGTAACATAAGTTAGGTTGTTTATTTCCTATTCTTGCATAAAGATTTTTTATTGGTGGATTCTTTTTATCTTTAAATTCTAAAATTTTACAATCGAACCCTAATTGTTTTAATTTTTTAAATATATAATTAATAGCACCAGCATCCACCGGTGTTACACTTGGAAAACTTATGAGGTCTTTTGATAATTGAAGTTCGTCAAAATTTTTCATTATTCTCTGAGCAGATCATTAATTGATGTTTTGCTTCGAGTTTTTTCATCAACCTGCTTAATTATAACAGCACAACTTAATGATGGTGCACTGGAATTTTTTTTATCTGGTAAAGAACCCGGAACAACCACAGAATATGGTGGAATTTTACCATAAGTAATATCTCCAGTTTTTCTGTCTACAATTTTTGTAGATTGGCCAATACACATTCCCATACTAATTACAGAACCTTCACCAACGATTACCCCTTCAACAACTTCAGACATTGCTCCTAGAAAAACATTATCTTCAATAATAGTTGGTAATGCCTGAGCTGGTTCCAAAACTCCACCAACACCAGAACCTGCGGAGATATGACAATTTTTACCTATTTGACAGCAACTACCTGCTCTTGAAAAAGTATCCATCATTGTACCTTCGTCTATATAGGCTCCAATATTTATAAAACATGGCATTAAAACAACATTTTTTCCAATAAAAGATCCTTTTCTTACTGGAGAATTGGGCACCATCCTAAAACCTGCTTTAACATGATCTTCCTTAGTCCATCCAGCTGTTTTACCTTTTATCAAGTGAGATTTGTCATACCAGCTACTATAAGGACCACTTAAAGCTTCCATATCATAAATTCTAAAACTAAGCATGATTGCTTTTTTTAAATACTGATGTGTAACCCATTCATTATTAATTTTTTCGGCAACTCTTGCTATTCCTGAATCTAAATCATTTATAGTTTGATTAATTGCATCAATTATTTTTTTATCTGAATTTTTATTTATTTCTTCTTTTTTGTCCCAAGCCTCG
>Ga0307986_10003049_pt1 | contig 11777 bp, 10 predicted proteins | sample EllFjometageno82_FD_203170 | JGI IMG/M metagenome (GOLD analysis project Ga0307986, IMG submission 203170) | Marine microbial communities from Ellis Fjord, Antarctic Ocean - #82 | ecosystem: Environmental > Aquatic > Marine > Unclassified | place: Southern Ocean | collected 2014-10-09
ACCATGGCCCTATCTTGGTTGTTTGGAATTTTATTAATACACTCAATAGGTCTCGAAAGTTTGAGTTTTCTTTGGCTTCAGTTGAAAATTGCGATGGTTTTGCTGCTAACATTTTATCATTTTTTCCTATTCATTTGTCTTGATAGTCTGAGTAAGGATTACAGTAAATATTCCCCTAAATTTTATAGAATTATTAACGAAGTGCCCACTATTCTTTTAGTGGCCATTATTTTTACGGTTGTTTTTAAACCATTATAGGACTTGAATTCTTAAGAAAATAACCTATATTTAAGTCTACTTACCTCTTCAATCAAACAATCATATATGAATCTACAAGAATTAAAAAAAAAAAATCCTGCTGATCTTATTACGCAAGCTGAACAACTTGGCATTGAAAATCCCAGCACATTAAGAAAGCAAGAAATTCTTTTTGCCATATTAAAAAAACTTGCAGAAAAGAACGAACAAATTACAGGAGCAGGAGTATTAGAATTATTGCCTGATGGATTTGGCTTTTTAAGAGCCATGGAATCAAGTTATTTACCTGGACCAGATGACATCTATGTAAGCCCGAGTCAGATTCGAAGATTTGGATTAAGAACCGGAGATACAGTTGAAGGAGAAATAAGATCACCAAAAGACGCAGAAAGATACTTTGCACTTTTACAAGTAACGAAAATCAATTTCGAAGAACCTGAAAAAGGAAGAAATAAAATTGCTTTTGACAATCTGACACCACTTTATCCAAACCAAAAAATAACCTTGGAAGTGGAGTCAACCAAAGTTGAAAAAAAACCAGACAACACAGCAAGGTTGATAGATTTAGTTAGCCCAATTGGAAAAGGACAAAGAGCTTTAATTGTTTCACCTCCTCGGGCTGGTAAAACTATAATTCTACAAAATATCGCTCAATCTATTACCACAAATCATCCCGAATGTTATCTGATGGTACTACTGATAGATGAAAGGCCAGAAGAAGTTACCGATATGCAAAGATCCGTAAAAGGTGAAGTTGTTAGCTCAACGTTTGATGAACCAGCTACTCGGCACGTTTCTGTTGCAGAAATGGTGATAGAAAAAGCAAAGAGGTTAGTTGAACATAAAAAAGATGTCGTAATTTTACTAGACTCCATTACAAGACTAGGAAGAGCTTACAACGCAGTTATCCCAAGTTCAGGAAAAGTACTAACCGGTGGCGTTGACGCAAATGCTCTGCAGAGGCCCAAAAGATTTTTTGGTGCTGCTAGAAATATCGAAGAGGGTGGTTCGTTAACAATCATATCAACTGCTTTGGTCGATACCGGTTCTAGAATGGATGAAGTAATTTTTGAAGAATTTAAAGGAACTGGTAATTGCGAGTTGATCCTTGATAGAAAAGTTGCCGACAAACGTATTTATCCAGCACTAGATATTACTAGATCAGGAACGAGAAGAGAAGAACTTCTCTTTGAAAAAGATGACCTATCTAAAATGAACGTTCTAAGAAGAATCATAAGTCCAATGGGTACCATGGACGGAATAGAGTTTTTGATCTCAAAACTTAAAAACACAAAGAATAATGCAGATTTCTTTGACTCCATGAATAAGACTAACTAGTTCTTTTAAACTTTTACACCTTACTTCTGTGCTATTAATAAAATAAATATGAATATTTATGCGCTCTCATCTGGCAGAGGACCATCTGGTATAGCAATAATTAGATTGTCCGGAAAAGACGCATTAAATATATCGGAATTGATTACCCAAAAAAAATTAAAATCTAAAGAAATAAATCTTTGCAAATTTTACAACCCATCAAACAAGACTTTAATAGATGAAGGTCTACTTTTATCATTTCCTGGTCCAAATAGCTTCACAGGCGATAATTTAGTAGAATTTCATATACACGGTAGTAATGCAGTGATTACTTATTTTTTAAGAGTACTATCTGAACAAGATAATTGCAGACTAGCTGAAGCAGGTGAATTTACTAAAATAGCTTTTCAAAATAACAAAGTAGATCTTATAGAAGCGGAAAGTATTGGGGATTTAATTCACTCCGAAACTGAACTACAAAGATTACAAGCTCTAAAGTTAGTGCAGGGAAACGCATCAAATTATTACAATGACCTAAGAGAAAAGCTTATTAAATCATTAGCATACATAGAAGCTAAAATTGATTTTGCAGAAGATGATTTACCAGAGAGTGTTTTAAACGAAGTTCAGAAATCGATTAAAGAAGTACATTTAGACATTAAGAAAATACTAGAGGACCACAAGGTTGGAGAGAAAATTAGAGATGGTTTTAGAGTTTCTATTGTGGGAGAAGTTAATGCAGGTAAATCGTCCTTGCTTAACCTGTTGTCTAAGAGAGATGCAGCAATAGTTTCCGCTGAAAAAGGAACGACTAGAGACGTCATAGAGGTGTACTTAAACATTGATGGTTATCCTGTTATCCTTGCTGATACTGCAGGCATAAGGGAATCTAAAAATGAAATTGAAAAAAAAGGAATTTCACTTGCAATTAGTAAATCAAAAGAATCAGATTTAAACTTAATCATGATTGATAACTCCTCCAATAATATTGACCCTAAAATAAAAAATTTGATTAATGAAGATTCAATTGTTGTTTTAAATAAATCTGACGTTGACAACAAACAAAATCACAATTTTAGGAAGACCGATACAATATTAATATCTGTAAAAAATAATAAAAATATTGTTCAGCTTACAACACAAATAAAGAAAAAATTGAGCAACAAATTTATAGTATCAAATAACATTTTGGTGACCAGAGAAAGACATAGAGTTAAGTTAAATGATTGTTTAAAAGAAATAGATAATTTTCTTAACAAAGATCAAAACAAGGATATAGAAATGGCAGCTGAAGATCTTAGATTAGCGACAAGACATCTTGGTGGAATAGTTGGAAAAGTAGATGTTGAAGAAATTCTTGACTCAATTTTCAAAGATTTCTGTATAGGTAAATAACTAAAATAAGATCTTGTAAAATCATTTTAGAGGAATACATTTAAGTAATGAATGATATTAGCTATGATGTAATAGTTATTGGCGGTGGACATGCCGGTTGTGAGGCTGCTGCAGCTTCCGCTAGAATGGGTGTGAATACTGCCCTTTTTACACATAAAATAGAGACTATAGGTGAAATGTCATGCAACCCAGCTATAGGTGGTTTAGGTAAGGGACATCTTGTTAGAGAGATAGATGCTCTTGATGGTGTAATGGGTGTCGTGACTGATAAGTCAGGCATTCAATTTAGACTTTTAAACAGAAGCAGAGGTCCAGCTGTAAGAGGACCAAGGACACAATCAGATAGAGCTTTATATAAAGAGCACATGCAAAAAATCTTATTGAACTACAAAAACCTAACTGTGATAGCTGACCCGGTTGTAAGGTTCTTATTTGATAACGACAATGATAAAATAATAGGATTTGTTTGTGAAAGTGATAAACAAATTTTTTGTAAACAGCTAATCTTAACTACTGGAACTTTTTTAAACGGACTAATACATATTGGTCAAAAACAAATACCAGCCGGAAGATTTAACGAAAAACCATCGACGGGTTTAAGCGAACAGCTAGAAAAATATAATATCACACTAGGCCGACTCAAAACCGGTACTCCTCCACGTTTAGATGGCACAACTATAAACTATGATGAAATTGAAATGCAAGCAGCAGACTCTGATCCTTATTTTTTTTCTTTTTTAACCAATAAGCTGAACAATAAACAAATTTCGTGTGGTATTACTCACACCAATAATGAAGTCCATAAAATAATAAATGATAACATTCATTTAAGTGCAATGTACTCTGGTAACATTAAAGGTGTTGGGCCAAGATATTGCCCTTCTATAGAAGATAAGATTGTAAAATTTAAGGAGAAAGAACAACATCAAATCTTCCTCGAGCCTGAAGGATTAAACGACAGTACTATTTACCCAAATGGCATATCAACCTCACTCCCAGAAGATATTCAACTTCAAATATTGGCCAAAATAAAGGGTTTAGAGCAAGTAAAGATGGTTAGAGCAGGCTATGCAATAGAGTACGATTATGTCGATCCACGAGAATTAAATCCCACATTAGAAACTAAGAAAATTAAATCATTATTTTTAGCTGGGCAAATAAATGGAACAACAGGTTATGAGGAAGCGGCGGCTCAGGGGTTGATAGCAGGAATTAATGCTGCGTTAAAAATAAAAAATGAAAAAGAATTTATACTAGATAGATCGGAATCTTATATTGGCGTTATGATCGATGACTTGGTTACTAAAGGTGTATCCGAGCCATACCGAATGTTTACATCAAGAGCAGAGTATAGACTTTCTCTCCGTGCTGATAATGCAGACCAAAGACTAACTCCTCTAGGTATTAAAATTAATTTAGTAAAAAAAAATAGAGAAAATAGTTTTTTAGACAAGCAACAAAAGTTAATTTCTATTTATAGTGCCCTGCAATCTAAATTAATATCTCCTAATGCTGCAGCTAAACATTCAGTCAAAATTTCTATGGACGGTGTTAAAAGAACCGGTATTGAGGTTCTCGCGCAAAAAGGTGTTACGCTCCAAAAACTAAGAGAAATATGGGACGATTTGCCCCATTTTGAGAAGAATATAGATGAACAAGTTGAAATCGATGCTCATTATTCAGGTTACTTAAAAAGACAGTCTCACGACATAGCCGCTTTTAAAAAAGATGAACAAATATCTATACCTAAGGATATTGACTATGAAAAATTTAGCGGTCTCTCAAATGAAATTAAATCTAAACTCAAGCTAATAAAACCAAGAACTCTTGGCCAAGCCTTAAGAATAGATGGAGTTACTCCTGCAGCAGCAATTATACTCTTAGCTTTCATAAAGAAAAGTAGATATAAAGTGTCTGCTTAATGACAGAAAAAGAAGTACAATCGTTACTATTAAATAAATTAAACTATAATCAAGACGCTATTTATAAGTTAGATATATTTTGCAAAGAATTAGTTGAATATAATAAAAAATTTAACCTAATTTCTAAATCAACAGTAGATGATGTATGGGATAGGCATGTTTTAGATTCAGCCCAATTAGTAAAATTTATAGATTTTAGTGATGGATCAAGCTTATCAGATCTAGGAACTGGAGCTGGTTTTCCAGGCATAGTCCTCGCAATATTTAACAGAAACAGAAAATTTCGTGTGAAACTTTATGAAAAGTCACGTGTAAAAACAAAATTTTTGACTAATGTTTGTGATAAACTCAATATTAATGCAGAAATATATGAAAATGATTATAGATCCCATGATATAGTAAGTAATTATGTTGTTTCTAGAGCTTTTAAGAAACTAGAAGAGCATATTCGTATTTCACGTGAAATAGTAAAAGTTAGTCACAAACTTATCATTTTAAAGGGAAAAAGTGCCGAGGAAGAGATAAAAAAACTTAACAAAGATTTAAATTATAGTTATAGTTTGGAAAAAAGTATGACTAACCCTGAGTCAAAAATAGCAATATTTGAAATTAAAAAATGAAATGAAAAAAATAATTTCTGTAATAAATCAAAAAGGTGGAGTAGGAAAAACTACAACCGTTGTTAATCTTTCAACAGCTTTGGCACAACTAGGAAAAAAAATATTAGTAATAGATTTGGACCCACAAGGAAATGCTACAACAGGACTCGGAAGATCTAACAGTGAAAATGATAAGAATATTTATAAAGTTATTATAGGTCAATATGACCTAAAAAATTCAATTCAAAAGAGTTGCGTTGAAAACCTTGATATTATTGGCTCAAACGTTAATTTATCGGGTTTAGAAGTGGAAACAGCCAATGATCCAAATAGAGCTTTTCTTTTAAAAGAAATATTAACTGAAAAAAATAGTGATGTACTCAATAAGTATGAAAATATATTTATTGATTGCCCGCCCTCATTAAGCCTGCTTACAGTAATGTCGCTAGTTGTTGCTGATCAATTATTAGTTCCCCTTCAAACTGAATTTTTTGCACTGGAAGGAATTTCTCAACTAGTAAAAACAATTGAAAGAATTAAAATTAATTTAAATCCAACTCTCGAAATTAGAGGAATACTTTTAACCATGTTCGATAAAAGAAATAAATTATCAACACAGGTAGATGATGAAGCGAGAAAATATTTTAAAGAGAAGGTTTACAAAACTGTAATCCCAAGAAACGTAAGATTATCAGAAGCGCCATCACATGGGGTGCCTTGTATCATTTATGACAACGCGTGTTTAGGTAGTCAGTCTTATATTAGTCTAGCTAAAGAATTTATAACGCAAGAAAGTAACAAAGGAACTTAATGGCTGAAGAAAAAAATAAAAAAGGCTTAGGAAGGGGACTCATGTCCTTATTTGGAGATCAGGTAGAATCTACCAAGATAGAAGAAGTATCTATCAATAAAAAAGATTCTAATAGTGCTTATTTGCTAGTACCAGTGCATGATTTAGAACGAAGTAAATATCAGCCACGAATACATTTTGATTTAAAAAAAATAGACGAATTAGCTCAATCTATTAAAAAAAATGGAATGATCCAGCCGATTGCTGTTAGGCGATCTAAAAATGACACATATGAAATTATTGCAGGAGAAAGAAGGTGGATAGCTGCCCAAAAAGCTGGACTACATGACGTACCAGTAATAGTTTTAAATCTTACCGACACACAGTCATTAGAGGTCGCAATTGTAGAAAACATACAAAGAGAAGATCTTAACTCTATTGAAGAAGCTAAAGGTTATGAAAGACTAATTAGTGAATTTAATTATGATCACGAAAAACTTTCAGAGTTTATGAGTAAAAGCAGAAGCCATATTAGTAACACGCTAAGACTTCTTTCTTTGCCTAGGGAAGTTATTAGAATGGTTGAAGATGGTAAATTAACAGCAGGGCAAGTAAGACCTTTAATTGGAAGGTTCAATGCCGCTACAATTGCTCAATCCATTATTAAAGATAAACTTAGCTCAAGATCAATTGAAAATTTAGTTAAATATGAAAAAGAAAAAGAGAATAAAAAATTAATCCCTACTAAAAAAACAGATCCAAATATTTTATTAGAGCAAAGAAAAATAGAAGAAAATATTGGATTAAAAGTTAAAATAATAAATAACAAAAATAACGCTGGAAAAGTAATAGTTGAATATAATAATTCTGATCAATTTGAGTTAGTATCTGAGTTACTTAGGCGGAAAAAATAGAGGCTTCTCTAGAGAGAGAAACTATAAGATCTTTAATAACAATATCTTTCTTTATTAGTGAATTTTTTTTTATCAGCATTTCTATTTCACCAATTTTATAGGCCATTCTATTTAGTTTTTTTAAATCCCACTTTTTAAGTTGTTGTAAATAAACTGGTTTATCCTTCCAAAAAATAGCGGGTCTAATAGATTCTATGGTTTTTTCGTAATCTTTAAATAATTTGTTAGCTCTTTGTATCTCTATAAGCTTTAAAATTCTGTAGTTAAGACTGTTCAAATAAAAAAAACTATCTTCATTTAATATGTCAATTTCAGAGAGGAGTTTATTAATTTTATTTTTTTCCCCTATTAAAGCAGTGTCTCTTATTTCGTCAAAATTTATATTATTTTTTATATTTAAAATCTCTAAAAGTTCATCTTTATTAATTTTTTTTTCAAAAAAGAAATCCTTTATTTTAACAAGTTCGTTCTGTATATTTTTCCTACTCGAGCTTGAGTTTAATATTATGGTATTAATTAATTCCCCTGTTAAACCTTTAAATCCGTTTAATTCTCTACTTATATAGTTGATTAAAGTTCTTTCATTATCTTCATAACATGCAACCACAGCTAAATTTTTACCTTTTTCAAATAAACTTTTTAATTTAGATTTTCTATCTAGATTATCTGAAAAAATAAAAATTTTAGTTTTTTGATTTATTTTTTCTAAACAATCACAAATTTCATTTAATATCTTATCAGTAACTGACTGTATTAATATTATTTTTTCTTCATTAAAAAGAGACTCATTGATAATGCTTTCATATAAAATATTCTTGTTTTTTATAATATCACTTTCGAAAAAATTTATTATTTCGGCAGTGTTATTTTTTTCTTTTAGTTTAGATTTGATGTCATCTTTAATACCATCGTTTACACCATGTAGTAAAATAGCCTGATATTCATTTAAAATATTAAGATTTTGTTCGACTATAAAACTTTTTAATATCACTTAGTTTTTGAATAAATCGTTATATAATTAGCTATTTCTCGCGTCAGCTGTTGCACAATACTAGAGTGAGCATTTTTTTCATTATTAATAGTATCTGTATGATTTGCTTCCACATCATAATTAGAATTCTGATAAAATGACTTATTCACCGTTTGTAGACTGTCATTATTCTTTAATGATAAATCTCCTGATATTTTTAAATTATATCTAGTTACTTTTCCGGTTTTATTTTTAATTTTAATAGTTTTATCTATTGAAATAACTAAATCAAGATCATATTTATTTTTCCCATTTTCATTAGAAATAAAAAGAATATCATTTTTTATTAGGTAGGCAACACGACTATCTCCTTTAATATTTATGTTTTGTAAATAAATTTGATTATTTCCTTGATTAATTTTTTTGAATCCACAGGACAAAAATAGAATAAAGAGTATAAAAATAAATATAATATTAATTTTTTTAGTCATAAAATTTTACTTTAAAAGGTAATTAATTATTTTATTTTTTACAAATATAGTTTTTTTTATTTTTTTATTTTTTAAATTATCGTAAATTTTTATATTTTTCATGCTCTCATTTATAGCATTTTTTTCATCTAAATCTTTTTTAACCTCTACGATTTCTTTTGTTTTCCCATTGATTTGTACGGCGATTTTAATCTTTTCATTTAATATGAATTTTTGATCAATCTCTGGCCACTTATCTGTTGCGATTTCTCCAATTTGTTGAAGGCATTCGTGTGCCAAGTGAGGTGTGAATGGAATGAGCATTCTCATAAAATTAGAAAAATTTTTCTTTAGACATTTGTTGCTAATTTCTTCATCAATAGCTTTTGAAAATAAACTGTAGATGCTGTAAACATTTGCTATTACAACATTAAATTGAAAGTTATTTATTAAATCAGTTATTTTTAAAATATAATTATTAAATTTAATTTCAAATTCTTTGTCGATCTCAGATTTTTTATCTTTTCGATCAACAAGGAGATAGTTTAGATTATAGATTTTTTGTAAAAATTTATAAGCAGCATTTACACCTTGATTTGACCATTGCACATCCTTCTCAGGAGGGCTATCTGACAAGATAAACCACCTTACTGCGTCTGAACCATATGTCTTAATCATACTTTCAGGATCAATAACATTTTTTTTTGATTTCGACATAGATTCTGAGGGACCAAGAACCACTTTAGTTTTGTCAGAAATTTTAACGAGCTCGTTCTCACTATTTTTTTCGATCTCATCAGGACTTAACCATTTACCGTTACTATCTTTATAAGTTTCGTGACAAACCATACCTTGAGTGAAAAGGCCCTTAAAGGGTTCCTTACAATTTATTTCTGGTTTATTTTCCTTAACAGCTCGCATAAAAAACCTAGAATAAAGTAAGTGTAGTATAGCGTGTTCGATGCCACCAATGTACTGATCAACAGGCATCCAATGGTTTAGATCTTGTATATTAAAAGGACTATTTTTATTCTGGGGTGAACAAAATCTCATAAAATACCAGGAAGAATCCACAAATGTATCTAATGTGTCAGTTTCTCTTGTTGCGGGTTTACCAGTCTTTGGATCAATTGTTTTTTTCCACGTAGGGTGATTATCAAGGGGATTACCGCTTTTTTTCAAATCCACATCTTCTGGTAGTCTGACGGGAAGTTCTTTTTTATCAACAGGAACAGCGCTTCCGTCCTCTAAATATACCATAGGTATTGGGCAACCCCAGTATCTTTGTCTAGAGACACCCCAGTCTTTTAATCTAAAGGTTGTTTTTCTTTTACCAATATTTTTTTTTTCCATTATTTCAATTATCTTTTCTTTAGCTGAAACTGTATCAAGGCCATTTAAGAAATCTGAATTAATTAATAATCCATCAGACGTATAAGCTTTATTTAGTTTATTAAAATTCTTAGGTTTGTTTTTGTCTTCTGCGACAGTCTCAATAATTTCTAGTTTGTACTTTTTAGCAAAATCTAGGTCACGTTGATCATGCGCTGGACACCCAAAAACAGCCCCAGTACCATAGTCCATCAAAACAAAGTTTGCTGCAAAAATTGGTATTTTTTTCTCTTTTATAAATGGATGCTCTGCCTGCAATCCAGTATTAAAACCTTTTTTTTCAGCATTAGCTAGTGCTTCGACCGTTGTGCCTGTTTTTAAACATTCTTCTTTAAATTTCAAAAAATCAACTTCTAATTCTAGTTTTTTACATAACGGATGATCAACTGATACTGCTAAGAAACTTGCTCCAAAAATTGTGTCAGGTCTAGTAGTAAAAACTGAAATTTCCTCTTGTTGATTGAATATTTGAAATTTTAATTCACAACCAGTAGCTTTTCCAATCCAGTTTTTTTGCATTAATTTGACTTTTTCTGGCCAATCTTTCAATGAACTTAAATCATTTAAAAGTTCCTCCGAAAATTTGGTGATACTAAAAACCCATTGAGATAATTTTTTTCTCTCAACCAATTCTCCAGAGCGCCACCCTCTGCCATCTATCACTTGTTCATTTGCTAGAACTGTTTGCTCCACAGGATCCCAATTAACATAATTCTCTTTCTTTTCTACAAATCCTTTATTATAAAAATCAATAAATAATTCTTGCTGATGTTTAAAATAATTTTCATCACTTGTTGATATCTCTAAATCCCAATCAATTGACAGGCCTAGCATCTGTAGTTGTCTTTTCATTTGCTTAATATTTTTAGTAGTCCACTCCTTAGGATGTAAATTATTTTCTCTTGCAGCATTTTCTGCGGGCAAACCAAAAGAATCCCAACCCATTGGATGTAAAACAGAATAGCCCTGCATATATTTGAACCTAGCTATGACATCACCAATAGTGTAATTACGAACATGACCCATGTGAATTTTTCCTGAAGGATAAGGAAACATCTCAAGACAATAGAATTTTTTCGAGTTTTTCTCTCTATACAGTTTTTGATTACTGAATTTTAACTGCCACTTTTTTTCAATTAATTGAAAGTTTACTCTTTCCATCTTCTTAAGTTTTATTTCTTAGTTTTGATTTTTTTTTCTAAGATTACCGCAGTTTTCATAATTGATCTTGTAAGCTCTTCCTCAATTTTTGATCGAGTAACTTTTTCTGTTACACAATTATTGTTATTTTTGCAGTTTCTTTTATGAACGATAATTTTTAAACTATTAGACTGAATTTCGTTTGATAAAAACCTAACTGTTATTTTAATGTCTTCATTTTTATCTACATTATTACTATACCAATCTGTAATAATTAGCCCACCAGAATAGTCAACGGTGCTGAATGGGATAAAATCTAACGTCTCAAGAGTGGCCCTCCACATTGGATTAGAAGTACTAAACTGATAACTAGTTTCTCCTTTTCTTCCGTTTATTAGGCCTTTAACAGAAATACCTCTTCCTTCGTTGACATTTTTTCTAGCTCTTTCCAAGGCGTTTGTTGGACTGTCTTTAACATCAACAGGTTTCCATATTCCGCAGTTTGAAAGCACAAAAAATGATAGTATAAGAAAAGTTATTATTGATTTATTGATAATAGTCATTTTTTAAATTTAACTATTGTAACATTAATAATTAAATTTATTATTAC
>Ga0307986_10003050_pt1 | contig 11775 bp, 7 predicted proteins | sample EllFjometageno82_FD_203170 | JGI IMG/M metagenome (GOLD analysis project Ga0307986, IMG submission 203170) | Marine microbial communities from Ellis Fjord, Antarctic Ocean - #82 | ecosystem: Environmental > Aquatic > Marine > Unclassified | place: Southern Ocean | collected 2014-10-09
ATTTGCTGTAGCGGTTAGTTAATTTTGTGTGATTATATTTTTTATTTTTTATGTTATTAAAAGTTTCTAACGAAGGTACCGCTGATACTAAGTGTATAGGTATGTTTTCAAAAGAAGCTCTAGCAATGGCCATATCGCGCGCATGATAAATAATTCCTTCATCTTGTTTGTATGATGGATCATGCTCTTCATCTAGAACTATTAATCCTAGATTTTTAAATGGCAACAATAAAGAAGAACGTGCACCAATCACTAGTTTTAAATTACTACCAATAATACCTTGCCAAATTTTTCTTTTACTTTTAATTCCTATTTTTGAGTGCCAAATTGCTGGTAAAAAACCAAAAAATTCTTCAAATCTATCTTTGAATTGATTAGTTAAGAATATTTCAGGCAATAATATGAGTACTTGATGACCTTTATTTAGAATTTCTTTTATTCTTTCAAAATAAACTATTGTTTTTCCCGATCCCGTCACACCTTGCAATAACGATACGTTAAATGCATTACCAAATTTTCTAAGATCCTCAAGACTTTTTTTTTGGTCTTTATTTAAAACAAATTTAGATTTTTTTTTTTTTAAATTTTCTTTGTTGATCTCTTCAATTTTAATTGAATTTTTTTTATCACCAAGGCACATTTTAAGTACCATACCTTTTGAGACTAAGTTGTAAGCAGAAAACCAGTTAATGTAATCAACTAAATTTTTATTAATTTTAAAGTTGTCTATTTTTTTTTCTATTTTCTTTATCTTAAATTCTTTTAAAGAAGGCTTAATTTTATCCCATACAACACCAATTTCTTGACTTTTGCCAAAAGGAACAACAACTAGGTCACCTGGTTCCATTGCTTCTAAATGACCGGAATCATACGTAAAGGGAAAATTAAATATTTTGGGTATTAAAACAGGAACTTTCATTTTAAGAATCTAATTGATATTATATCAATTAAAAATGAATTGCTCTTTTATCAACAGCTAAAGCTGCTTCCTTAACTGCTTCGGTATGGGTTGGATGAGCATGGCATGTTCTTGCTATATCTTCTGCGCTTGCCCCAAACTCCATAGCTAGTGCCATTTCTGCTATCATGTCACCGGTATGCGGGCCAATCATGTGCACTCCTAAGACTCTGTCAGTATTACTATCCGCTAATATTTTTACAAAACCATCAGTTTCATTATTAACCTTAGCTCTTGAGTTTGCAAGAAAAGGAAACTTTCCTACTTTATAACTTATTTTTTCATTTTTAAGTTGTTCTTCCGTTTTTCCGACAACCGCAACTTCTGGCGACGTATAAACAACACCAGGTATAATATTATAATTAACATGACCAGCTTTTCCTGCAATAATTTCAGCAACAGCAATTCCTTCTTCTTCAGCTTTATGAGCAAGCATTGGACCTTTAATTACGTCTCCGATTGCATAGATATTATTTATCGTGGTTTGTAGTTTTTCATTTACTTCAATTCTTCCTTGCTTGTCTTTTTTTATTCCTATCTTTGATAAATTTAATCCTTCTGTATAAGGTTTTCTGCCAACTGAAACTAAAACTTTGTCAGCTAAGATCATTTCTTCTTTTGATGTTTCGTTGTTTGTAAAAGCAACTTCCACTTGATCACCTCTGTTGTTTACAGAAGTTACTTTTGAGTTTAATTTAAATTGAAATCCCTGTTTTGTTAAAATTTTCAGAAATTCCGATGAAATCTCCTTGTCCATTCCAGGGGTGATGTGGTCTAAATATTCTAAAACTGTTACGTTTGATCCAAGACGTGACCACACAGAGCCCATTTCTAAACCAATATATCCACCGCCTATTACTACAAAGTTTTTAGGCACTTCTTTTAAAGCAAGCGCGCCTGTAGAAGATACAATATTTTCTTCGTCAATTTCCATACCTGGCAACGTAGTAGGGCCTGATCCTGTAGCAATAACGATATTTTTAGACTTATACGATGTTTTTTTCTCTCCTTCATAAACCACAACATCATTCTTAGAAAACAAAACACCTTTACCTTTAATGTATGTTACTTTATTTTTTTTAAATAAAAATTCAATTCCTTTAGTTAAAACTTGAACTGATTTATTCTTATTAGCCATCATCTTATCTAAATTAAGTTTTAAACCTGAGAATTCTATTCCTTGTGAATTAAAATCTTTTTGAGCTTTGTGATAAGACTCAGATAAATTTAAAAGACTTTTAGATGGTATGCATCCAACGTTAAGACATGTCCCCCCCAATGTTCCTCTTGATTCTACACATGCTGTTTTTAAACCTAATTGTGCTGATCTAATTGCACATACATATCCACCAGGCCCACCACCAATAATAATGACATCAAAATTATTTTCCATAACTATAAATTTAAAAATAGCCTTCTAGGGTCTTCAAGACACTCTTTTATTGTTTTTAGGAAGGAAACTGCTTCTTTTCCATCCACAATTCTATGGTCGTATGACAAAGCTAGGTACATAATTGGTCTGATAGAAACACTTTTATTGATGGCTACAGGCCGTTCTATAATATTGTGCATCCCTAAGACAGCCGACTGAGGTGGATTTAGAATAGGCGTTGAAAGCATTGATCCATAAATACCTCCATTTGTAATTGTAAAAGTTCCTCCTTGCAAGTCATCAATAACAATTTTTCCGTCTCTTGCTTTCTGTCCAAGTAAATTAATATTTTTTTCTATTTCCGCAAAGGACATTTCATCTGTATTTCTTAGAACGGGAACAACTAATCCTCTCTCTGTACCAACAGCTATACTAATATTGTAATAATTTTTATAAACAATTTCATCTCCTTGAATTTCTGCATTTATAATGGGATAATTTTTAAGCCCAACAACACATGCTTTTACGAAAAAAGACATAAAACCTAATTTAACTGAATATTTTTTCTGAAACTCTTCCTTATGCTCACTTCTCATTGAAATGACCCCGCTCATATCGACTTCATTAAATGTAGTTAACATAGCTGCGTTTTCTTGAGCTTCTTTAAGTCTTTTAGCTATAGTCATTCTTAATCTTGTCATTTTAATTCTTTCTTCCGGTCCGTGGGTAGTTTTTCGTTCTGAGGGCTTTGGTGTGTTGCCCATTAAACCTAGAAGATCTTCTTTTAAGACAACTCCATTTTTACCTGAGCCTTTAATCTCGTTCAGGTTAATATTTGATTCTGCCGCTAATTTTCTTGCAGCAGGTGACACAACATTTGTATTTATTAAAACTTTTTTTTCGTTGTGTATCTCTGTGAGAACAAGAGGTTCTTCTTTGTTTTCTTGTTTTTTTTCTCTATTAAATAATTTTACTTCTTCAATATTCTCTTTTTTTTTAATAACTTCAATTTTTACTTCTTCTTTAACGGCTTGTAGTTTTTTTGATGGTGGAGAATATTTTTTTTCTTCTGTATCTGCACTTAATTTAGGACTTTTTGCTTGCCCTATAGTTCCTAGCAAGGCTCCAACATTTACGGTTTGTCCTTCTTTAACAGAAATTTTTTCTATTACACCATTTGAAGGTGCCGGTACTTCAACGTTAACTTTGTCGGTTTCTAATTCAACTATTGGTTCATCGGCATTAACTTTGTCGCCTTCAATTTTCAACCACTTAGCTACTGTGGCTTCTGTTACAGATTCTCCAAGTACAGGGACTAGTATACGTTCAGACATTAGTTAATTTTTCCAACCACCTTTTCTAATATTTCTTTTTGTTGTGCAAGGTGTTTATTGAGATTTCCAGTCGCAGTGGAAGCAGATGGTCTTCTTCCTATATATTCAACACTTTTATTGCTAAAATTAATGATTTCTAAAGTTCTGTTTATATAGTGGTTAACTGTGTTCCAGGCACCCATATTTTTTGGCTCTTCTTGACACCAATAAATGTCCGCATTTTTAGCATATCTCTTCAATTCTTTGCCTAATCTTTTCACTGGAAATGGATAAATTTGTTCAAGACGAATAAAAACAACTTTGTCATTTTTTGTTTTTTCTCTAGCATCAACCAAATCAAAATAAATTTTACCTGAACAAATAACTACTTTCTTGATTTGCCTATCATTTTTAAGTTCGATTAAACCGTACCCACTTGTATAAGCTCGATCTGGTAGGACTCTGTGAAAAGAGGTATCTTTAGTAAAATCATCTATAGTCGAAACACATTGTTTGTGTCTTAGTAGGGATTTTGGAGTCATAATTATCAATGGCTTTCTAAACTCTCTGTGCATTTGTCTTCTTAAAGCATGAAAATAATTAGCCGGTGTTGTGCAATTTACTACTTGAATATTATCTCGTGCACACATTTGTAAAAATCTTTCTAATCTTGCTGAAGAGTGTTCCGGTCCTTGACCTTCGTAACCATGAGGTAATAGCATTACTAATCCACTAGCTCTTCCCCATTTTGATTCACCAGAAGTTATAAATTGATCAATAATTATTTGAGCGCCATTGGCAAAATCACCAAATTGAGCTTCCCACAATACTAATGTCTCAGGTTCAGATATAGAGTAACCAAATTCAAACCCTAGTACAGCTAGTTCTGACAAAAGTGTATCTATTACTTCAAACTTTTTTTGATTTTCTGAAATATTGTTCAAAGGAATATACCTTTCATGGCTATCCTGATTTCTAAGCACAGAATGTCTCTGGCTAAAAGTTCCTCTACCAGAATCTTGCCCTGATAATCTCACGGAAAAACCCTCCGTTAAAAGAGTTCCAAAAGCTAAAGCTTCGGCGGTTGACCAATCAAGTGGGAGATTATTATTAAACATTTTTTGTTTGTTATCAAATATTTTTTTTAAAGTTTTATGAACATTAAAATTATTTGGAATAGTTGTAATTTTTTTCCCTATTAAATTAATTTTTTCTTTATTTACTCCACTAGCACCTCTTTTATCCTTACCGGGTGTGGGTATAAATCTAGACCAAACACCATCGAACCATTTCAGCTCTGATTTGTAATTTTTTGATTCAATAAATTCTTTTTCTAGATATAATTTAAATTCATTTATTTGTTGATCTACTTTTTCTTTAGAAAAAATTTTTTCACTTACTAATTTTTCAGAATAAATTTTTAAAGACGTAGGATGAGATTTTATTTTTTTATACATTAAAGGTTGAGTAAAAGAAGGCTCATCACCTTCATTATGTCCAAATCTTCTGTAGCAAAACATATCAATTACAATATCTCTGTTAAATTGCTGTCTAAATTCAGTTGCAATTTTAGCACAATGCACAACCGCTTCAGGATCGTCTCCGTTAACATGTAGTATGGGCGCTTGGGCAATTTTTGCCACTTCACTTGGATAAGGTGAAGATCTTGCAAATCTTGGAGATGTTGTAAAACCTATCTGGTTATTAACAATAATATGTATTGTGCCACCTATATTGTGCCCTGGTAATCCTGACATTGCAAAACATTCTGCTACTATTCCTTGGCCTGCAAAAGCAGCGTCTCCATGGATTAATACCGGTATAACTTTTTTTCTACCTGGATCTTTGTGAAAAAATTGTTTTGCTCTAACTTGACCTAATACTACAGGGTTAACAGCTTCTAGATGTGAAGGGTTATCGGTCAAACTTATATGTACTACATTTCCATCGAACTCTCGATTTGATGAAGCACCTAAATGATACTTAACATCTCCTTCAAAATCTCTTTTGGCTTCAACGGCACTACCAAAGAATTCATTAAAGATTGCTTTAAATGGTTTGCCCATAACATTAGCTAAAACATTTAATCTACCTCGATGAGACATACCAATCTTAATTTCTTTTACTCCTAAATTACCCCCTCTTTTTATTATTTGTTCAAGCGCGGGCACCAAGGACTCTCCGCCATCAATTCCAAATCGTTTTGTTCCAACAAATTTAACATGTAAGTATTTTTCAAAACCTTCTGCTTCAACAATCTTATTTAAGATTGCTTTTTTTCCGTTATCTGTAAAAACAACTTCTTTTTCCGGGCCCTCTATCCTGTCTCTAATCCAATTTTTTTCATCTGGATCTCCCATGTGCATAAACTCATAACCTATATTTCCAGAATAAGTTTTTTTTAAAATAGTTATTATTTCTGAAAGCGTTGCTTCTTGTAGTCCCAAAACTCCGTCTAAAAATATTTTTTTATTAAAATCATTTCTAGTAAAACCATACGTTTCAGGTTTTAACTCAGGATGTTCTTCTCTTGCCATTAGCCCTAATGGATCAAGATTAGCTATTAAATGTCCTCTAATTCTATAGGCCCTAATTAACATTATGGCTCTTATAGAATTTTTTGCTGATTCCTCTGTTAGCGGGAGATTACTAATTCTGTCTCTTTCTAAAGGATCTTCTTTTAATGCATCTTCTAAATTTAAATTATCTATTTTAATTTTTTTTTTTGGAGCCCAACTAGGTCCTTCTAAAGTTTTAGCAATAATTTCTTTATTTTCATCAAGTCCGTCAAAAAATTCTTTCCAGCCCTGGGGTAGTTTATTTGGATTTTTTAGATACTCAGAATAATACTCTTCTATAAAAGCAGAATTATTTCCAGCAAGGAATGATGTTTTTTTAAATATATTATTATCCTGAGACGATGACATTTTATTGTCTCATAATAACATATAATATTTTTAATTAACTATTTAGTTTTTCAAGCAGTGTTTTACCTATATCGGCAGGAGATTTTGAGATGGTTATCCCTGCTGATTTCATTAGTTCAATTTTATCTTCTGCTCCACCCTTGCCTCCAGATATGATCGCTCCAGCATGGCCCATTCTTCTACCTGGAGGGGCTGTTAATCCTGCAATAAAACCTACCATAGGCTTTTTAATTTTAGATTTTTTTATAAATTCTGAAGCTTCTTCTTCTGCGGATCCACCAATTTCTCCAATCATAACAATGGATTTTGTTTCCTTATCTTGAAGAAATAATTCTATACAATCAATAAAATTAGTTCCATTGATAGGGTCTCCACCAATTCCTATACATGTAGATTGGCCCATCCCACTTGCTGAAGTTTGAGCTACAGCTTCATATGTTAAAGTGCCTGATCTTGAAACTATTCCAACTGATCCTTTCTTGTGGATATTCCCGGGCATAATTCCAATTTTACATTCACCTGGGGTGATAATTCCAGGACAGTTTGGTCCTATTAAACGACTCTTACTTTTAGCTAACAATTGTTTAACTTTAATCATATCAATTACTGGAATTCCTTCTGTTATGCAGACTATTAACTCCATCTTTGCATCTATTGCTTCGATGATAGCACCTGCAGCAAATTTTGGAGGAACATAAATCATTGTCGCATTTGCTCCTGTGATTTTTTTAGCTTCCTCTACTGCGTTGAAAACAGGTAAGTCTAAATGTTTTTGTCCTCCTTTTTTTGGAGTTACACCACCTACTAATTGAGTTCCATATTTTAAAGCTTGTTCTGAATGAAAAGTTCCATGAGTACCTGTAAAACCTTGGCAAATAACTTTTGTACTTTTGTTAACTAATACTGACATCTATTTTATTGCCTCAACGATTTTTTTTGCAGCATCATTTAAGTCGTGTGCTGATAGTATTTTTAGTCCTGATCTGTCTAATATATCTTTACCTTCTTGAAAATTTGTCCCTGCTAATCTTACTACTAGAGGCACGTCTAGTTTAGTTTCTTTAGCGGCTTCGATTACACCTTTAGCAATTACGTCACATCTCATAATGCCACCAAATATATTTATTAAAATACCCTTTACATTTTTATCAGATAAAATTAGCTTAAAAGCTGCAGAAACTTTTTCTTTTGAGGCTCCACCACCTACATCCAAAAAATTAGCTGGCTCCTGTCCGTATAATTTAATTATATCCATGGTTGCCATAGCAAGACCAGCGCCATTAACCATACATCCGATTGAACCGTTCAACTTAATATAAGCCAGCTCATGCTTGCTAGCTTCAATTTCAACAGGCTCTTCTTCATTTAAATCTCTTAATTCTAAAATTTCAGGTCTTCTAAACATCGCATTATCATCAAAACTCATTTTTGCATCAAGACAGATTAACTTTTCATCTTTTGTAATAATTAATGGATTTATTTCTATTAGACTGGCGTCTTTTTCAATTAAAATTTTAAATAAAGACTGAATTAGGTTTGAGACAATTATTTTTTGTTCTTCATTTAAAGAAAAAATTTTTATTATTTTTTCAATATCATCTACTTGTACACTTTCTTTTAAATCAACTTTGGTGGTAATTATTTTTTCAGGTGTTTCAGAAGCAACTTTTTCAATATCCATACCACCCTCTGTGCTACTTATAAATGCAATTCTAGAACTTTCTCTGTCAACTAAACATGAAAGATAAAATTCTTTTAAAATATTTGCTGCTTCTTCTATGTAAAGCCTTTTTACCTCTTTTCCTTCTGGTCCTGTTTGGTGTGTTTTTAAAACTTTTCCAAACATTTCTGATGCTTGTTTATTGAGTTCATCAACATTTTTAACTAACTTAACTCCTCCTGCCTTGCCTCTTCCACCGGCATGGATTTGAGCTTTTAAAACAAATTCTTTAGAATTTAACTGTTTCAGCTTTGTGTTAATTTCGCTTAAATTAAAAATGACAACACCATCTGAGACTGGAGCTCCATATTTTTTTAAAATTTTTTTAGCTTGATATTCGTGAATATTCATAAGCGTTATAAATTAAGTTAAATTTGATGTTACTTATAGATAATATGATTATATTATCAAACAAAAACGACTCGATACTTAAAATTATGAATAATGTTTTTATCCTTACACCTACCTTCAACGACTCTAAGTCATTAAATAAACTTTTATTTGCGATAAATAAAAGAATAATAAAAAAGGGTACCAAATTTAGAGTTGTGATTGTAAATGACTGTTCGTCAGAAAAAATTAACTTAAAAATTAAAAGTTTACACAATATTAATAATATTAAAATATTAAATTTAAAAAAAAATGTAGGGAGTCAAAAAGCAATTTACATTGGTCTAAAACATATTGAAACATATAAGTATAAATCAATTATTTCAATTCTTGACTCAGATGGAGAAGATGATCCGTCTAAATTAAAAAAATTAATTGATTTAGCGATTATGGAGAAGCGAATAATTTTTGTAGCTAGTAGGTCAAGGAGAAGAGAGAATATACTTTTAAGAACTCTAAATAAATTAAGACTATTGATCACATTTATACTTACTGGAAAAAATATGAATTTTGGAAATTTTAGCGCTTTTTCTAGCGAAAATTTAAAAAATATTTTTTCTAATTCTAATCTCTGGTTGGCATATTCAGGTGGGATTTTAAAAAATTGTAAGAAAATTAAACTAATTAATATTGAAAAAAAAAAAAGATATTACGGATTGTCAAAAGTTAATTTAAAATTTTTACTAGATCATTCAATAAAAATTATTTGTATTTTTAGAGAAGAAATATTCATAAGGTCAATTTTTATAATATCTTTAATTTCTTTTATTATTAAAAATCAAGACCTTAGAATATCATTAATTATTTTTTTTTTAATTCTAAATGTCTTTATTAATATTTATAATCAGATCAATAAGCTAAATGTTAATCCTTTAAAACTGATTAGTAGTTTAAGTATTCTTAAAAAAAAATAAATATCTACAAACAATTGTCAATCTGTAATTTAACCGATATTTCATTAATCTTTTTATATTTTACGCAGTCCTTTTTATCAAAAAGAAATAAAAAATAATTTAATTTATCTTCATTGATAGCGTAGATATTTTTAATTTTTTGTTCTTTCAATTTAGAAATAAAAAATAATTTGTATTTTACAAAATATTTGTTATCTTTCGAAGGAACACTTAGTGTGTCGAACCATTTATTAGGGGCAAAATTAAGATTATCTGTAAGCGCTGGAAGAATTTGATAGTCACTAATAATAATTTTATTTTCTAAATCTTCTGAAATAACTTTTTTTAATTCTTTAAGTAGTTTTAATTCAAGATTAGGGTTGTCAATATAATGTGGTGTAATCCATTGAAGTCCTGTTAATTTTTTGTCTAAAATTTTGGCATCAATAGCTTTCGAAAAATCAGCGTTTGCAAGTTCCATAAATTTTTTACCTTCGTTAAATCTTAAGTGATATTTAATAGTAGTTAAAATTAAGATCAAGATTATGAAATTTATCAAATATTTTTTATTGATATATTTTTTTACATAAGAATGTGAAATCCCCAGGTAAAATGGTATCAAAAAAAAAATTAAAATTTGATTTTTTGTTAAAATCTGAGTGTATATAAAAACTGCAAAAGAACTGAAAACTAAAATTAATACTAGAAAATCTATTTTATTCTCTAAATTCTTTTGTTTTGTTTTGTATAAAAAAAAACTAGCAATCAAAACAGGAAACAATGAGAGATAAATAAATTTAAATTGAAATAGAACATTTTTAAAATTTAAATTTATATTGGTAGTTCTATTTTCGCCTATAGTAATTGGATAGTAGATATATTGGATTAAAAAATTTTCTATTGGAATTTTATTTATAAAAAATATAACAAAGAAAAAAGTGATGCCTGTTACCCCACCTAATGCAAAAAATAAAAAATTTTTATCTTTCTTTTCTTTGATAAAAATAAGATATATCACCACCATTATTATCGATAAAACAGCTAGGTATACTCCTGGTATTTGTTTTGATAAAAAAGAAAAAACTAAAAACAACGATGATAAAAACCAAAATTTTCTTTTATTTTCAATGAAAGCTAAAATTAGATAACTCATTGATATCGTTGCAAATATTACCGCATGATGGTCGACAAAAGGTGTTCCTGTTGTTGGGTAAGCAAGTATCGAAATACTAATTGCATAAAGTAAGGCATAGATTTTACTCAACCCGATATTCAAAAAAAAATAGAATGAAATTATTGACAGTAAGCAATTTATTAATGCCGCATGCAAAACATAACTAAACCAATTAACTTTAAATAGTAAAAAAAATCCCGACTGCAAGTAATCTAGTAACGGACCAGTTATTGTCCAATAATCCTTAAATGGATGAATATTATTTAGTACTTTGTAGCCAGCATCAAAAACTAAAAAACTATCTATAGGAAAAACTCCTCTATAACCATAATATATAGTGAACAAACTTGAATTTATAAATATTATTAAAAAATATATTTTTTTATTTTTTAATAATGATTTAAAATTTATTTTATTTAAGATTTGTGTCAATTTTTTTCGCCGCGCTAAATAAATCCTGAACTGCTGTAATAGAGTTGTCAAATTCTTTTTTTTCTTGAAAAGAAAGGTCGAGCTCAATAATTTTTTCTATTCCTTGCGCTCCTACAATAACTGGTACACCGGCATATAAGTCGTTAACACCGTACTCTCCATTTAAATGTACTGCACATGGTAGTTGTTTTTTTAAATTTTTTAAATAACTTTCTGCCATCTCTACTCCTGATGCTGCTGGCGCATAAAAAGCTGAGCCTTTTTCTAGCAATTTAACTATTTCAGCTCCACCACTTTTAGTTCTTTGAATTATACTTTCTAACGATTCTTTGCTCATCTTTCCTTCTTTAACTAAATCTAGCAATGACTTCCCGTCTACAGTTGTGTGATTTAACATTGAAACCATTGTATCTCCATGTCCACCTAAAACTAGAGATGTTATTTTTTTTACCGGAATTTTCAACTCCTGCGATAAAAAATACTTGAATCTGGATGTGTCTAGAATACCCGCCATACCGACGACCATATTTTTTGGTAGTCCAGAATACTTTTGTAAAGCCATTACAATAACATCTAGAGGATTTGTGATACATATT
>Ga0307986_10003051_pt1 | contig 11774 bp, 22 predicted proteins | sample EllFjometageno82_FD_203170 | JGI IMG/M metagenome (GOLD analysis project Ga0307986, IMG submission 203170) | Marine microbial communities from Ellis Fjord, Antarctic Ocean - #82 | ecosystem: Environmental > Aquatic > Marine > Unclassified | place: Southern Ocean | collected 2014-10-09
CGGGAACGCTCGAAGCTCAATCACCTGCCTCTACTACTGGTCTTCAGCCATTTACAATTGATTGGAAGAATGAAAACAACGCAGGAATAATGGCGAGTATAGGGTGTGATAGAACTGCTAGTTCAGCAGCCCCTGCCGATTTAGTATTTCGTACAAGTACATCTGTAGATTCTGGGGCAATATCCGAGAAATTTAGAATTACATCTGACGGCAGAGGCTTATCACAATTTACCGCAAAGGCATGGATTAACTTTAATGGGGCGAGTACGGTAGCCATTATAGACAGTCATAACATAACAAGTATTACCGATAATGGTACGGGTGACTATACAGTAACTATTGCGGTTGATATGGGGTCAGCTACTTATGCTGTTACCGCAGGTTCTAGGCAAGAATCTGCGAATTTAGGTGGAACTGGATACCCTGTAGGCGGACAGAGTGGTTTATTAGTTGGTAGTTTCCGTATGTTCTACTACAACAGTGCCACCGATGGTCATGCACGAGATCAAGAACTCGTGATGAATGTAGTATTTGGAGATTAAAAATGAAAATAATTTATGACAATGACGGAACACTTGCTCAGATGATACCTGCTCCTAAGTTCCTAGCACAACTAACAGGAACACTTGAAGAAAAGTTAATCCATCTTGCTAACAAGACATTACCAACTGGCACTAAGTATGAGATTACGAATGCTGACTTATCAGACAGGACATTCAGAAATGCTTGGGAATATGAAACAGGTAGTGAGGAAAAGACTTCGGCGGATTTAACAGAGGAAGAACTAACCTCATACAATATGAAGGAGAATCTGTAATGCCAATGAAGATAAACTTTACCAAGGCTCAAGATATTACTAAAGATAAACTAAGAGAGGAACGCAAACCTCTACTAGAAGAACAGGACATCCTATTCAATAGAGCATTAGAAACATCTGAAGATACTTCAGCTATTGTTAAAGAGAAGAAAAGGCTTCGAGATATAACAAAGCAAGTAGATGATATGAAAACTCTTGATGAGCTTAAAGGAGTAAGTGTCTAATGGCATACTCAAGAGTAACATACACGGGGGATGGTGCAGCTAGAGGTTTTAGCATACCCTTCCTATTCTTAGATCGTACTCACGTTACAGTAAAGGTAGCAGGTGTACTGAAGACACTAACCACAGATTATGTGTGGTTAACTGACTCCACAATACAATTCGTAACAGCACCTGCTTCCCCACTTTCTATATTCATAGAGAGGGTAACACCTACAACTACAAGGCTAGTAGACTTTCAGGATGCCTCAGTACTGACAGCATCTGACTTAGACTTATCAGATAACCAGAACTTCTACATAGGGCAAGAAGCTATAGACAGGTCAGATAATATCTCTACTGTGGATATATTTACTACTGTTACAGACTACACAGCAGGTTCAACTACTCAATTAACCATGAGTGCAGGTACTGATGTAACTGCTAATGTTGTCACTATAACATTTGATGGGGTGGTGCAACACTCTAATACATGGAGTTTAGCTCTAGGTGTTGTTACGTTTAACTCAGCTATACCAGTTGGCACAAGTGCGGTACAAATAGCTTATGCAGCCCCTGTAACCGCAGGTTTTGGTGATGGTTCAGTAACAACAGCAGCTTTAAATGAATCTGTATTTGAGGGTTTAACTACAACAGTGCCTACAGTATTGGATAGTGTACCATTCGCAGATCAATCTAGTGCAGGAAATAAGAAGAAAGCAACATTACAGGCTGTTATAGACTTAGCTCGTGCCAGTATTATACCTGCGGGTATAGGCCCACTACCTTATGCAGGTGGTACAGCACCAACTGGTTGGCTATGGTGTCAAGGACAGGCTGTATCTCGTACTACTTACGCTGCACTGTTCACTGCTATCGGTACAACTTGGGGTGCAGGTGATGGTTCAAGCACCTTTAATGTACCCGATCCTAGAGGTAGAGCAGTAATTGGTGAGGGTTCGGGTGCGGGGCTTACAGTTAGGACTCTAGGTGCTACTACAGGTGCGGAAAATCACACACTTACTGTTGGTGAGCTACCTCCTCATACACATACAGGTGGTACTGGGCAGTCTCATTCTAATGATCCAGAAGCAGGGGCAGCTATGAAAGTTGGTAACTCAGCTAATACACTTCCAACAGGATCAGTAGGTGCAGGGGGCGCACATAACAATATGCAACCGTCTGTTGTAGCTAAAATGATAATAAGTTATTAATATGAAAAAAGAAATCATTAATCAAGGTGCACACTTATGAAACCTTGGCTCCGTAGGGCGGGCTTAGCGATCATGCTGAGTGGGAGTGGTCTCAGTACTATTGCTCTTCATGAAGAGTTCCGTAGTGAAGCCTATAGACCCCTTAAAACGGATCGTGCGACTATAGGGTTCGGAAGTACCTATTATAGTGACGGATCTACAATAAAGATGGGAGACACCATCACCGTGGTCCAAGCACTGGTACTATTAGTACATTCCACAGACAAACTAGTAGAACAACTAGATGATCTTGTTAAGGTCCCACTCAAACAGCATGAAGTAGATGTGTATGTAAGCTTCATGACTAACATTGGGGTGGGTGCCTTCTCCAGATCTACACTATTAAAGAAACTAAACGATGGTTATTACGCAGGAGCTTGTCAGGAGATGGGTAGATGGATATATCATAAGGGAAAGAAGGTACAAGGCTTAATCAACCGCAGGGAAAGGGAGATGAAACAATGCTTCGGACTATAGTTAAAGAAGTGATAGATCAAGTAGCACATTGGCTTACAGCATTTGTACCTGCACTACTAATACTATGGCAACCTATATGGTTCGTCTGGTTAGTTCTGCTTTTCCCCTTGTCGAGGGAGTACTATCAACATGGTAGACGGGTAACAGTCTGGAGGCGTGACCTCTGGTTTGCTTATGCAGGTATTCCCTGCGCTTATGGAGTATATTTTACAGCACTACATTTTAATTACATTTAATAATAAGGAGTTTGGCATATGTTAGCATGGCTTAAAGCAAGATTGACAGAAAAGAGTACTCAAACAGCAGTGGTTGGGGCTTTAGTATGGGGTGGCGCACACTTTGGATTAGAACTAACAGTAGAGCAACAGCTACAACTAGCTACTGTCGTGGCATTTGTATTTGGACTACTAGTTACTCTTATTAAAGAACAAGGTTCAGAAGACTAACATGGATATAATGGTGTATGTTACCCTAGCTTATACACTTATCCTTATTGGTATGTATGGGTGGAGAAGTTACACCGCCCGTCAGCTAGATGCTGCCCTAAAGGAGCTTGCAGGTTTACAAGCTCTGGGTAAGCATCAGTCTAAAACTAGTATCAAGATAGATAAACACAATATGAAACTCAAAGAGGAACTAGATGCGGAATTTACAAATACTATTAATACTATTGACTCTGACGGGGTGTCAGACTCTCCTAGCACCCGCGATTTGTCCAGACCCCTTGAGCAGCTTTCCCGAAGTGAACTACAACGAAGACTGATGAAGGCAGAAACTGCCCTCGATACTATTTATAAGTGGAAAAATAGAGTTCAGAGGTAATATATGACTACTATTATAGGAACTCGCAAGGGGATTTACAGTGATTCACAAGTTACAACAGGAGCTTTACCTTATTTAGCTGAGAAGATAATTATTATAGACAGAACAATCATTGGATGTGCAGGAGATTGTGTAGCCATTGAGAAGTTCCTAGCGTGGTATAACGATCCAGATGAAGATAATACACCAGAGTATGATGAAACAGAGGACTTTGCAGCATTGACACTTAATGCTAATGGTTTGTTCTTCTGGTGTAGCACATTCGGACCAGATAAGGTGATAGGGAAGAGTATGTGTATTGGTAGTGGAGCGATGGTTGCTCAGACTGCTATGCACCTCGGTAAAACACCTGAACAAGCAATACGAGTGGCAGCGCAGCTAGATGTTTTTAGCAGTCTACCAATACAAACACAGCTATTACACAAAGGGAAAAAGAAATGACAGAGCAGGATAAGGTTGAATTTGAATTAATGAAGGTAGAAGTAAAAGCACTACACGTTAAGCTAGATAAATTAGACACTTCAGTAGAGGCATTACTGGATGCTTGGACAACTGCAGATGGTATGGTTAAGATGGTGAAAATATTATCAACAATAGCTGTTACCTGCAGCGTATTCTGGTTCTTAGGGAAGGATCTGCTTGAACAAATCTTCTCTATTACCCCCAGAAACAAATGAGTAAGGATACAGCTACACCTCAGGAGTTAGAACAGCTACACAGCCTGATGGCTAAGACACTAGCTACTATGATTAAAGAAGATCCTACTGCTAGTACGCTAAACGTAGCACGCCAGTTTCTAAAAGATAATAACATAGAAGCTGAAATAGTAGATGGCACTGAACTAGGCAATCTAGTTGAGTCACTACCATTCGCTGGATTGAAAGCTGTTGGCAGGGAATAAAGAAGTAGTCGACCCTATCAAGGAAGACTTTAGAAACCTTCTGTACCTAGCGTGGAAACACCTAGGATTACCTGAGCCAACACCAGTACAATACGACATAGCTTCCTATTTACAACATGGACCTCGGCGTAAAGTCATTCAGGCTTTCCGAGGGGTTGGTAAAAGCTGGATCACAGCTATATACTGCTTATGGTTACTTTATCGTGACCCTAATGAGCGTATACTTGTGATCTCAGCTTCATCCGATAGAGCACGTGCATTTACAATCTTCACTCGTAGACTTATTGGGGAGATGGACCTTCTCCACCACCTACTACCTAGAAAGGAACAACGTGATAGTGCTATTAGCTTTGACGTTGGGCCATCTAGGGCACATCAGGCTCCATCAGTTAGATCTGTTGGTATAACGGGCCAGATGACAGGTGGTCGTGCATCCCATATTATTCTTGATGATGTGGAAGTACCTCGTAATAGTTTAACCCAAAGTATGAGAGATCAGTTATCTAACTCAGTTAAAGAGTGTGATGCTGTTCTTATACCTGAGGGTAGCATTAGTTATCTAGGTACACCACAGACTGAGATGTCATTGTATAATACGTTACCTAAACGTGGCTACGAGATAAGGATCTGGGCTAGTAGGTATCCAACAGCTGAAGCTATGAAGTCAGAGTTGTACTCATCTAGACTAGCACCATTCATCAGGGATCATATGGAGAGTGAACCTTCTCTCTCAACTGATTGTCACGGTAGGGGAGCTGCAGTAGAACCAACTAGGTTCGATGATGCAGATCTATTAGAACGAGAGATGTCCTATGGTAGATCAGGGTATAACTTACAGTTCCAATTGATAACAGCTCTATCAGATGCTGACAGGCACCCACTCAAGATTAGTGACTTCATGGTCATGGGTATTGATGGTGGTCATGTAGCACCAGTACAGGTAGCGTGGGGATCAGGAGCCAGTGAGATAATAAATGATATTGAATGTGTAGGGTTAGAGGGTGATAAGCTCCTACGACCTATCTTCGTATCTACTGACTTCAAGGAATACCAAGGGACTGTACTATCAGTTGATCCTGCAGGTAGAGGTAGTGATGAACTAGCCTTTGCTGTAGTATCTATGATGAATGGCTTCCTATATGTTAGAGCTTGTACAGGACTACAGGGTGGCTACTCAGATGAGAACCTACAGAAGATAGCTGATGCAGCTAAACACTATAAGGCTACTGAGATATATGTTGAGAAGACATTCGGTGATGGTATGTTTAATAAGCTACTAGCACCATTCGTTAATAGAACATACCCGTGTCATATAGAGGAGATGAATAGTAACAAACAAAAGGAACTAAGAATCATTGATACACTGGAGCCTGTACTACAGGGACACAAGGTAATTATATCAGAAGAGTTAGTTAAAGCTGACCAAGTAAACTATAATCACTACCCTGAAGACTCAGCTCACCAGTACCAACTACTATACCAACTAAGTAGGATAACTAGAGATAGGAAGTCCTTAAAGCATGATGATAGGTTAGATGCTCTATCTATGGCTATAGCTAGATGGGCTGAACAGATGGATAGGGATACTGATAAGGCTGAAGCTGAGCATAGAGGCAGGTTACAAGATCAGGACCTCCGAGACTTTAAACGCCTCGTACTAGGAGGATCTAAACAGGCTAAGGGTTGGACTAAGGGGTGGGAATAGTGTATCCTGTAGTTAAACAAGAGGTTACAGAATATCTAGCCTCTATCCCCACAGTATAGGATAAGGGGATACTAATAGTGTACTAGTAGTTTGGCTGATGGTTTGGCCTATTACTTATGTTCAATATCCTATTACCTATGTTCAATATCAAACATGTATATATCTCGGAGTACTATTTGTTACTAAAATATGAGAGGGTACCTTATATACCGCCATGGACCTTCTCCCCCCTCGACCTCTGGTCAAACCTGTAGAAAACCAGCAGTCAAACAACAACAAGGCCCTAGCTGCCAGCCTCAGGCCAGCCTCCATGTATATACAGCTGGTGAGCTGCAGGTTTAGCTGATGGTGCGCTACAGGTTTAACATTGAGCACAACCAGCAGTTAAACAAGGGGTGAACGATGGGTACTGTGGTGGTGGTGTGGCTGCTGGTGTGACTGATGGTTTAGCTTTAGGTGTTCATGGGGCCCCTACTGTTTTTTTATCTGGTAGTTAAACCAGTAGACAACCAACAGACAACCAGTAGACAACCAACAGACAACCAGTAGACAACCAGTAGACAACCAGTAGACAACCAACAGATAACCAAGAGAATACTACATCTACTAAATAGGTGTGATGTAGATATACATCTACTTGACACAGGGTAAACCTTCAGGCATACTACAGTCATTGGGTAGCAGCACTAGCCCTTAACTGCAACACTTAGGAGACTTACCGAATGACTATAACCACAGATCTAGAGGTAGCATTTAAAAGATTCGATGCTATATATACAGAGAAGCAGGTTGCCTACTATACTGAGCGATACAGCGCATACATTGAGTACAGAGATAGTGTTGTATTTAACCCACGTTTTAATCGTGAAGAATACTATGCAAAAATAGCTAAGTTTGAGAGTATATGTGGTGGTGCTGGAATGTATAATGATTTCAAGTATGCCAAGAATATCAAAACAGTTACAGAGTTGGCAGTGAAAGCATCCAACTTTATTATCAAGAAAAGGAACTTTAGAATAGCAAAGAAGCTAGAGGCTGTTGGTATTACTAGAATCATCAAGTCAAACCTCGAGTATAGTGCTGATGGATTCCATGGTTGCTACATGGTAGAAACAAATGACGGTAGCAAGGAAATCAACATTGAGACAATCTTAGCAGGTGGTTATAACATCCAGAGATTACATTACAGGACACTGGTTAAAATCTCTAAATAAATTAATTTGGCCTGAGGGGTTGACAGTACATAAACCTTCAGGCATACTTCAGACATCGGGTGGCAACAAGCCCTTAACAGCAACACAGGAGACTTACAAAATGAAGACATTACTAATGGTAGAAAGTATGTATCTTGCACAGTGCGAGCTTACAGGAAAATATAATCAAGAACGAAAAGAACTTAAAGAAGAACTACTGCACACCAAAGCGGTTGTACGGGAAATACGGGAAGACCACTATTTTCAGGTAAAATGGATTAAAGAAGATATGGAAAAACTTAATGCAGAACGGGAAGAATTGCAAGAAGCATACGAGGGAATTAAAGAAGAACTAGCAAGAGCCAACCAATGTATAAGAATGGAAGAAGAAGACTAAATTAACCGCACCCTTTGGGGTGCAACTGGAGACTTACAAAATGAAAACATTTACTAAACCAGAACTAAAGAAATTAATTAAAAGTATAGCTACGGATAACAGACACTTAGAAGAAAACAAAGAAAACATGAAGCTCTATATAAAAGGGATTAAGAAAGATCACAAGAATGAAATAGAAAATTATAAACAAACCATACAGAATAGAGAATTCAAGTTAGTTGACGCAGCAGATAAGTATGCAGAACTTGAGCAGGATTACGAGTCCATGTACAACAAAAGAAATATTGAAATAGATAAACTAGCAGCTAGCAAAGAAAGTGCTAGTTACTGGCATGATGAATGGTTAGCACTTAGCGAAGAAATTGCCGTACTTCAAGATAAATAAATTAATTTGGCCTGAGGGGTTGACACAGGTTTAACTCTCAGGCATACTTCAGTCATCGGGTAGCAACAAACCCTTAACAGCAACACAGGAGACTTACAAAATGGAACACGTTATCGAACCAGCAACCACCACAGGACTAGTAATATTTGGGTTACACATGATAGTCTACGCAATATGGATGTATTTGATTTTTAACCGCACCATGATACAGGACATCAAATAATGATTATCACATATCAGTTAAACATGGAAGCACTAACAGAAGCACTAGGAGCACAAGGCAACGCGCAGCACTTTATAACAGAACTTGGAGAAGCTCTACGAGAGGAGGAAGACAATGATGAATAGTCTAGACGTGATTTTCTTTTACATGGTCGTGGCGGTGGCTGTAGGCACTCCAGTAATCCTTATAACAGCATATTTAGAACGAGGAGCTAAACTATAATGAGCCAAGTAATTACAGATAGTAATTTATCAGTTAGTGAGGTTAAGCAGTACTTGACATTACTGAATATGATGCGAGAACGGAAAGAACTGGAGCGCACTTTACATTTCCGACTAGCTAAAGGTACTATGACCACATATATCTACATGGTTGGTGAGGAAGTCAAGGCACTGGGCCTAGCCCGTGATGTACTACTAGAGCAACTACATAAAAAGGGGGTTAAGTAATGAGCTACTATGAAGAGAAGGAAGACTACGACAACGCCAAGCTCACAGAAGAATCAGAGATAAGGCGGGAAGAGTACGAAATAGCAATAGCAGAGATGGGCGAGGTCGTAGACGGTGACAATGACAGAATATGGGTGAAGCCTGTACCTAAATTATCTACTGTATTTGCAAATTGGACTGATGATTATAATCGAGGGGAACAAATATGAAAACATACGAATTGAAGTACAAGCTAGACAGTAAAAGCTGGGTAGAAGAAAATTCACAATTCGGTAGTAATGTGAGTTCAGATGTTTATAAGGAGGCGAAAACTGGGCTATTTTTTGTTGTAAACTATGTTGGCAGGTTGATTATTAGTGCTAAGTATGGTATGCAAAGAGAAAAGGCCAGAGTTTACAGCTCCCAATGGGTGTCAGTCACAACTAAATTTAATAATGTAGTTAAAAGGGGTAGCTAATCATGTATACAACTATAAATGAGTTTGAATTTAGAGATGCGTTCTGTAATATGGGAAGGGGTGACCAGTTCTCATATGAAGCATTGAGTGTATTGTTTAAGCATTATGAAGAATGTGAAACGTACAGTGATCCAATAGAATTAGATGTAATTGGTATCTGTTGCGAGTGGATGGAGTATGATACTTGGGCCGAACTACAGTCAAATTACACCGAATTACAAGGCATGACAATGCGCGAGGGGATAGACTGGGTGCAGGATCGTACACAGATATACAGGGTAAAAGAGACTAGCAGCGATTCGGGCTTAATAGAAATTAGATACCTAATCCAACAATTTTAAGGGGGAACCATTGAAAAAAAAGGCTATAGAGCATTACAAAGTAAACATGAGATTCGGGCAGCCTACGGTAAAAGATATACCTAAGATAGCAGGAGGCACCCTAGGTTTAGTATTCGTATGGGCCAGCATTATGCTAATGTCTTCAGCTGTAATAACTGGGGTAGCTTTTTTCATTAGCCGTGGAGTCTCATTTTTTTAATTAATCAATTAGAGGGGCAGGTAATATGAGCGAAGTAACTATGAGCAAAGCAGAACTTTGGATTAATCAGGCACCATCCTTAAATTTTGAATATGGTGAGGATGAATTGTTACAGAAGGCACTGGAGCACGACTTTGTGCGTGAAATAGGTAAAGATTTATATCTAGTCAATACCACATACAGAATGAGTGGCTATCATAATTTATTTAATGCTAACCTAGTATAGTTCTATTCCCACAGTATAGGATAAGGCGAATACTACTAGTATTAATACATAGGAGATTAAGCTTAATGAGCACTGAAACAGAACAGCAATTACAGGACAGACAAAGGGCTATTGAGGGCGATTGTCTGCAGGAGGGCATTAAACAATATAGAGATAATGTAGATAGTCGGGGCATCAGCGAAAGTGTAGTTGGTAATCGCTTAATGAATGATACTCTGGATACCTTCTCTACTGTCATTACTACCCAAGTTAATAAAGGCTTGTCTGGGTATGGTTGCAAGGGTAGCTCTCATTTAAAGTATATCTCCCAGTTTGATCCTGATCAAGTGGCATACATAACCATGAAGACAGTACTAGAAGTTATGGTCAAAAATAAGTCTCTAGCTCATACAGCTTTAAAGATAAGTGAACGGCTCAATAGTATGCTTAACTATGAGAAGTTGCGGGCTGAGAATAAACCAGCATTTGACCAGTACAACCACAAGATAAAAAAGTTCCCTACTCTGGGCACTGACCGCCTATGGGTAATAGTTAAACGCCAGATGGAATGGGGAAAAGTGGAGCAGATCCAGTGGGATAGAAGCACCAGACTTCGCTTAGGTATATTCCTAGTTGAACTTATGAGACAAACCACAGGCTACCTGAAGCTAGTAACGATAAAGGCGGGTACTAAGCGGTCCAGCTGCAGCCTTGTCACCATGACTGATGCCCTAAGGGAACACCTAAAGTCAGCGCATGGCAGGTGTGAACTACAGGCACCATCCAGAAAGCCTATGATCTGTAAGCCCTTAGACTGGAGCACCCCAACAAATGGGGGATATTTGACATCTAGTCAAAGTTACAAGTTCATCAAAACATCCAACCACCGTTACATGAAGGAACTAGCCAACCACAGCATCCCACTAGTATACAATGCAGTCAATAAGATGCAGGACACCGCGTGGAAAGTTAATAAGCCCGTGTATACGGTACTGGACAAGGCATGGGCACAAGGTGGCCTGATAGGAGGCTTACCAGCTGCAGATGCTGACACCCCGCCAGTTAAACCATCACAGAACCTGAGCCCTGAACAGCTAATTAAGTATAAAAAGGAAATGACTATATATTATAAGGCTCTAAACCGTAACGATTCAATACGGCTACAGCTGAGCATGAAGCTAAGCCTAGCGGAGCAGTTTAAAGGTGAGGAGCAGTTTTATTTTCCATACACTCTAGACTTCAGGGGCCGTATATATCCCATACCTAATGGTTTAAATCCTCAGGGTGATGATGTATCCAAGGCACTGCTCACATTTGCTAGGGGTAAAGCTCTAGGTGATAATGGCGCGTATTGGTTAGCGGTACACGGTGCAAATGTGTACGGTGAGAAAGGTACATTTGATCAAAGGGTTGACTGGGTAGAAAAATTTACTGATGGCATACTAGAATCTACACTAAACCCGCTGGACTGCGAGTTCTGGCAACAAGCAGACAAGCCTTATCAGTTCCTAGCTTTTTGCTTTGAGTGGTCACGTATGCTGATGGCAAGTAGTAGGTCAGAGTATATCTCACATCTACCCGTTGCATTTGATGGCACCTGTAATGGCCTTCAGCACTTCGCAGCGATGCTTAGGGATGAAGGGGGTAGTAGAGCAGTGGGTTTATTAAATAACGCTGAGGGCACCCCTCCAGACGTTTATACGCTAGTAGCTGAGCAGGTGGTTGGCTTGATGGCTAGTGATACTGACCC
>Ga0307986_10003052_pt1 | contig 11774 bp, 10 predicted proteins | sample EllFjometageno82_FD_203170 | JGI IMG/M metagenome (GOLD analysis project Ga0307986, IMG submission 203170) | Marine microbial communities from Ellis Fjord, Antarctic Ocean - #82 | ecosystem: Environmental > Aquatic > Marine > Unclassified | place: Southern Ocean | collected 2014-10-09
TGAAATAAAAAATATTTTTTCTAAAAAAATTTAAATGGCGGAGAGAAAGGGATTCGAACCCTTGATACGGTTGCCCGTATACACGCTTTCCAAGCGTGCGCCTTCAACCACTCGGCCACCTCTCCTCTTATTTTAAATTTTCTTTAAAAATCTATTTATATGTTTTTTTTCATTTTCTACTGAAAATTGAACAGATATTTTTTTTCTTTGTTTAGTTGTTTTTTTTAAAAAAACATTAAAATTAAGATTAAGATTAAGTAAAATTTTCTTGCAGAAATTTTTTAATTCTGCTGTTTTAATTTCTGTAAAAATTGGTTCTTTCCAGTACTCTTTTCCTCCCTCACCTGTATATCCAATAACTTTGTTCCCTGATAAAGCTGCCTCTATTGGTGGAAGTGGAAGACCTTCTAGATTAGAAAAAGCTAAAAAAAATTTAGATTTTTCTAATATTCTATACACCTCTTTTTCTGATGAGTTATCTATTGCTTTAATTCTCCAATTATTCGGGAGTGAATTATTCAAAAAGGATATTATTAGCTCACTATGTTTTGACAATTTTCTAGGCATGTAAGTGATTAAATTCTCTTTTTTTATCTTAAAGTTAAATTTCTTATAATCTATTGAATACTTTACGTTTAAAATTTTATTTTTTACTGTCGGATAAGCAAGTGCTATGCACTCTTTAATATCCTGTGAGTAGGCTAGTATAAATTTTGCTTTTTCGTATGCCAAATTTAATTTCCTAATATTATTAGTTGGAAAAATTGCATATCCGTTTTGGACAAAAATTGCATAAGGAATTTTTTCTTTTATAAGAAAATCTTCTGCAAAATGTGCAAATATTTCTGGCAAAACAACAAAGTCATTATTTTTGCTTAAATTAAAGTCTTCTTTATTTTTTATTTTTTGGTCGAACCAAGTAAAATTATGGTTTTTTTTGACCCTTAATTCTTTAAATTTCCAACCAGTTTCAGTATTTTTTTTTTTACTAATTTTTTTGTTAATTGAATTAATCCATTTATATATTTTTTTTTTTTCAAGATGAGCAACTGATGATTTAAAATTTTTAAGCGAATCTATATAATTACTATATTGATAAATAATTTTTCCCCCGCCCGAAGGACCTTTTTGGGCATCTACAAAAAAAATTATGTTTTTCATTTTTTTATTAATAAAAGTATTTTTTCACATTTCCAGCTAGCTGTAAAATTATTTGCATGTGTAGTTTCTATGAAAACTATTTTTGAGAATATTTTTCTAAGATGCTTTAGTTTTTTAAAATACCTACTTTCTTCGTGTCCTTTTCTAAACCTGTAAATATCTTCAATAACCAAGTATCCTCCACTTTTAATAAATTTATAAGTATTTTTTATGATATTAATTTGGTGATTAAATTCATGTGTACTATCATCGATAATAATGTCAAATTTTTTATTAACTTTATTAAATTGTTTTGTAATTATTTTAGGATCATCTACATCTATATAGTGATAATGAACTTTTTTTAATTTTTGTTTTTTAGCTAAATGAATTTTTTTTTTATCTAATTCAAAGCACACAATCCTTGCTTTAGAAAAATAATTTCTCCACATATTTGTAGATCCATTTTTTTCAATTCCTATTTCAGCAACTAAACATTCTTTTTCTTTTAATCCTGAGAATAAAAAAGAATATAAGCTTGTATATCCGCTCCTGTGTCCTTCTAAGTTTAAGCTGGATTTATTTGTTGAGTATTTTTTTCCTAGAAAACAAAGTTCTGTTTCTGAATGAGTGCTGTCGATTACGACTTTATCAAAGCTTTTTTTTTCTTTTCTTAACACCAATCTTCTTGTATTTTTTGAATAGTCAAAATTAAAACTACTATAATCTGATATAGCAGGTATTATTTTATAATTTGATTTTTGTAATAAAAATTTTATTACTCTTAAAAAATAATATAAAAAAAGTTTTATTGTTATTCTATAAATTTTTTTCATTTTTTAATTAATCTTCTTTATTTATTTTTAATACTCCAATAAATGCTTCTTGAGGAATTTCTACTCTACCAAATTGTTTTGACCTTGCTTTTCCCTTCTTTTGTTTTTTTAGTAGTTTTTTTTTACGATCTCCAGCACCGCCTCCGTGTATTTTAGTAAGTACATCTTTTGAAAATCCTTTTATAGATTCTCTTGCTACAATTTTTCCACCTATTGCTGCTTGTATAGGAATCATAAAATTGTGTCTTGGTATAAGATCTTTTAATTTTTCACAAACTTGTCTTCCCGTTTTTTCTGCAAACTCTTTATGGATAATCATTGCCAAGGCGTCGACTGGTTCTGTATTAACTAGTATGCTTAGTTTAACTAAGTCACCCTCTTTGTGGCCAGTAATTTCATACTCAAAACTAGCATATCCACTTGACACGGATTTAAGTCTATCGTTGAAATCAAAAACTATTTCATTTAATGGAAGCTCGTAAGATAACACAGCACGACTTCCAGAGTAAGTTAGATTAGTTTGAATTCCTCTTTTGTCCTGACAAATCTTAATGATGGTTCCTAGGTATTCATCGGGCGTAATAATAGTAGCTTTAATCCAAGGTTCTTCAATTTTCTCTATATGTGTTGGATCTGGCATATTAGAGGGATTTTGTAAATCTATTATTTCCCCCTTAGCTTTATGCACTTTGTAAATTACTCCAGGCGTAGTTGTAATTAGGCTTACGTCAAATTCTCTTTCTAGTCTTTCTGTTGTAATTTCTAGGTGCAATAATCCTAAAAAACCACATCTAAAACCCAGTCCAAGTGCGCTTGAAGACTCTGCTTCATAAGAAAAACTTGCATCATTTAATTTTAGTTTAGCTAGTCCATCTTTTAATTTTTGATATTCAGAACTATCGATAGGAAATAATCCACAAAATACCACGGGTTTACTTGGTTTGAAACCTGGTAGTGGTGCATCAATAGAGTCTAAAGCATCACAAATAGTATCACCTACTTTTGTTTCTGAAAGAGATTTAATACCTGTGATAATAAACCCAATCTGTCCAGAACTTAGCTGATCTATGTTGGTTGGTTTTGGTGTGAATACTCCAACTTTCTCAATCATATATTCCTGGTCATTGGACATTAATTTTATTTTCATACCTTTTTTAATTTGGCCATCAATTACTCTTACTAATATAATCACTCCTAAATAACTGTCATACCAACTATCTACTAGTAGTGATTTTAGTTTATTATTTTCGATACCTTTTGGTGGAGGCAAAATTTTAATAATAGATTCTAAAATATCATCAATTCCCTGTCCTGTTTTACCAGAACAACTAATTGCACCTGACGTGTCAATTCCTACTACATCTTCTATTTCTTTTTTAGTTTTATCTACATCGGAAGCTGGTAAATCTATTTTATTTAATACGGGTACAACTTCATGGTTAATTTCTAAGGCTTGATAAACATTTGCCAATGTTTGAGCTTCTACACCTTGGGTGCTATCAACTATCAATAAGGAGCCTTCACAGGCAGATAGAGATCTGCTAACCTCGTAACTAAAGTCTACGTGACCTGGTGTGTCAATAATATTTAAAATGTAATCTTTTCCGTCATTAGCCTTATAGTTCAGTCTTACAGTTTGAGCCTTAATTGTAATACCTCGTTCTTTTTCAATGTCCATGGAATCAAGAACTTGGGATGACATTTCTCTATCAGTTAATCCTCCGCACTTATGAATAATACGATCTGCAATTGTAGATTTTCCATGATCAATGTGTGCAATTATTGCAAAATTACGTATTCTTTCTATATCTGACATTAAGATCTAATTGTTGCACCTGTTTTTTCTTTAACAGTACTTATTATTTTTTGACTTATTTGATCTAAATCACTCTCGGTTAATGTTTTATCTTGAGATTGAATTACCACATTAATTGCTACTGATTTTTTTCCTTCTGGTATATTTTGCCCCTCAAAGATATCAAAAGTTATTACTTTTTTTATAATATTATTGTCTAAATTTTTTATTATATTTTCAAGCACTCCAGCTTTGAAAGCTTTATCTATAACAAAAGCAAAATCTCTTTCTGATTTTTGAAAGTCAGATGTTGTATAATTTTTTTTGCTAACTCTTGCTTTTTTGTTTGGTTTTGGAATATTTTTTAAAAATATTTCTAAGCCAAATATATTTTTTTCTTTAAAATTTAAATTTGTAATTATTGCTGGGTGTAATTCGCCAAAATATGCAAGATGCGCACCTTTTTCAGATTTTAGATTTACTGATCCTGATCTTCCCGGGTGATAACAATTTTTTGTATTATTGCTTACAAAAAGATCACTTTCCTCTAAACCTAAATCAATTAAAGTTCTAATCACGTCACTTTTAACATCAAAAATATCTACATTCCTTGATTTTTCTAACCAACTTTTTCTATTTACCAATCCAGATTTTAACCCGCCTACAACAGTTTGTTGCTCTCCAGGGTTTTTTCCAAAAAAAACTGGCCCTACTTCAAAAAAAGATAAGTCTTCATAACCACGATCCTGATTTTTTTTTAAATAAATAATAAGGTTTGAGAAAACTGACCTACGAAGAACATCTAAATCTGACGATATAGGGTTAAAAATCTTTATTTCTGTTTCTTTCTTAGCAAATTGTTTATCAACTTTAGAATCTGTAAATGACCAGGTTATTGCTTCTAGATATCCTTTTGAAGCCAGAGCCCTTTGTGATAAATGAAATAATTTTTGACTAAAATTTAATGTATCAGTGTTTCTCTTTTTTTCAGGTTCTATTAGTTTAATTTTATCAAAACCTTTAATTCTAATTAACTCTTCAATTAGATCTATGTCTTGGGTAATATCCGGTCTCCAAGTAGGTATCTCAACCTTTAATATTTTTTTACTATTTTTTATTTTACAACCCAGTGATGTCAAAATTTTATTTGCTTCTACGTTTGATATTGTAATGCCGATAACTTTTTTAAATTTTTCAATGTCTAAATTTATTATTTTGTTTTTTTGGACAACAGAGCCTACAATAGAAAATTTACTGGCTGACCCTCCACATATTTTTACTATTAAAGCTGCTGCAATTTCTAAGCCTTCTTTTATTGAGCTCGGATCTACACCTCTTTCAAAACGGTATTTTGCATCAGTATTAATATTGAGGACTCTTGATGTTTTTCTTATAGAGGAGGGCAAAAAATAAGCAGATTCTAGTAAAATATTTTTAGTATCTATCTCTGTTGAGGTTGATATTCCACCAATTATACCACCGAGTCCCAGAACTCCAGTTTTATCAGAAATTATACACATATTGTTTTGAAGTTTATAATTTTTATTATCTAATGCTTGAAAACTTTCTCCTAACTTTGAATTTCTTACTGTAATTTCCTTATTAATTTTATCTGCATTGTAGGCGTGTAGGGGTCTATTTAGATCGAACATTACATAGTTAGTAATATCTACTATTGCTGAAATTGGCTTCAAGCCTAGTGTAATAATTTTATCTTTTAACCACGGGGGGCTTTCTTTGTTGGTAATGTTTTTAATATAACAACTGCCAAATGCTAAGCATCCATGGTTTTTATCTTTTGATATTGAAACTTTAATAGGTTGTGTAAAATTTTGTTTTAATGATTTTTTTTTTATTTTTATTAAACTACCAAAACCAGAGGCTGCTAAATCCCTCGCAATACCTCTTACACCTAAACAATCTGGCCGATTAGGAGTTATAGAAATATCTATTGCTTTTTCAACTTTATTTTTAAAATAACTCTTCCCTATTTCACTATCTTTATTTTTTAATTCTATTATTCCATCACTTTCAGTAGATAAATTTAATTCACTTGCAGAGCAAAGCATTCCACGTGATTCTATGCCTCTAATTTTAGCAACTTTTAATTTAAAATTTGATTTTGGAATTGTTGTTCCCGGTGGTGCATATATAGTCAGCAAACCTTCCTTTGCATTAGGTGCACCACAAACAACTTTGATAATTTTTTTACCGTCTAAAGTTACGTCGCAAACTTTAAGTTTGTCTGCATTTGGATGTTTTTCAGTTTTTAATATTTTAGCAATCTTAAATTCGCTGAGTTCGTTTTTACTCTCTTTAATACCCTCAACTTCTAAGCCAATACTAGTTAATTGCTCTATTGTTTTAGCTTCATTAGCTTTAGTTTTTAAATGCTCTTTAAGCCATGCGTGTGTAATTATCATTTGCTTAAACCTCTGTAGTTAGTTGGTACATCCAAAGGATCAAAACCAAAATGAGTTAACCAACGGTAATCGTTTTCAAAAAAAGCCCTTAGATCATTAATTCCATATTTAAGCATTGCAAGACGATCGATACCTATTCCAAAAGCAAATCCTTGATATTTGTCTGGATCCACTTTAACATTTCTAAGAACGTTTGGATGTACCATCCCACAACCTAGAATTTCTAACCATTTATCTCCTTCTCCAATTACTATTTTACCATTTTCAATTTTGTATCCGATGTCAACTTCGGCTGATGGCTCAGTAAATGGAAAATAACTTGGCCTAAATCTCATTTTAACATTTTTAACTTCAAAAAATTCTTTAATAAAATAGTCTAAACAACCTTTTAAATGACTCATGGTAATTTTTTTATCTATGTGTAAACCTTCTAATTGATGAAACATTGGTGCATGAGTTTGATCGCTATCACAACGATACGTTCTACCTGGTACAATAATTTTGAATGGCGGTTTCTCATTCAACATTGTTCTGATTTGAACAGGTGAAGTATGGGTTCTTAAAAGAATTTTTTTATCTTTTTCTAAGTAAAAAGTATCATGCATATCTCGTGCGGGATGATCTTGGGGTGTGTTTAGAGCGGTAAAATTATTATACTCTGTTTCTACATCTGGCCCTTCTGCAACAGAAAAACCAATTTCAGAAAAAATGGATGAGATTTCATCAATAACTTGAGAGACGGGATGAATTTTTCCACTTTGAAATGATCTTGCAGGTAATGTTACATCTAACTTTTCATCTTTTAATTTTTCGTTAACTTCCATTGTTTCTAACTCTGAAAATTTTTTTTCTAGCTGACTTGTTAGAATGTCTTTTAATTTATTTAAAGTGGATGCAAATTCTTTTCTTTTATCTGCCTCAAAAGATCCTAAATTTTTAAATTGTCTTGTAATTTTACCATTCTTTCCAAAAAATTCTGTTTTTAAATTTTGTAATTCTTCTTTTGATTTTATAGAACTAATTTTCTGTTCGAAGCTAGAATTTATATCATCTAAATTGCTCATAGAATTTTTTGATTCTTTTTAATTAACTTAAGATAAATCAAAGACCCTAATTAGTTAAGGGAGGATTGAGCTTTTTTTACTATGGTTTTAAAGACTTCTGGGTTGTTGTAAGCTAATTCAGCAAGTATTTTTCTATCTAATTTAATTTTTGACTTAATTAAACCATTTATGAACTGTCCATAAGTTAAACCTTCTGCTCTTGCGCCCGCGTTAATTCTTTGAATCCATAAAGATCTAAATTCTCTTTTATTGGCTTTTCTGTCTCTGTAAGCATACTGCATTGCTTTTTCCATAGCTTGACGAGCAATACGAATGGTATTTTTTCTTCTGCCGTACTGGCCTTTAACTGCTTTTAAAACTTTATTGTGTTTTGCTCTGCTAGTTACTCCACGTTTTGTTCTTGCCATTTTTTTTCTACCTATTGTAAGGCATATACGATTTTACAATTTTTGTGTCTGGGTCAGACATTATCGTAGTACCTCTAAGTTTTCTTATTTGAGAATTTGTTCTTTTAATCATACCGTGTCTTTTACCCGCTTGTGATCTTTTAACTTTTCCAGAAGCTGTAAATCTAAATCTTTTCTTTGCTGAACTTTTTGTTTTTAGTTTTGGCATAAATGTTGAGGCTTTATATATAGATTAAATATTCTTTACAAGACGATATTATCTTTGCTAAACGGGCTGAATTATCATTATCATCTGCCTACCCTCAAATTTTGGGTGCGTCTCTATTTTTCCAAGTTCTTTGGTATCTTCAATAATTCTATTCATCAAATCTTTACCTAAATTTATATGCTGCATTTCACGACCTTTGAATTTAACTGTAAATTTAACTTTATCTTTATTGGATAGAAATTTTTTAGCATTTTTTACTTTAAAATTATAATCATGAACATCAGTGCCAGGTCTCATTTTAATTTCTTTTAAAGCTACTACCTTCTGTTTTTTTTTGGCAATGTTTGTTTTTTTTTGCAGATCATATTTATATTTACCCATATCCATAATTTTACATACAGGTGGGTTTGCATTTGGTGAGATTTCAATTAGATCCAAACCTTCTCCTTTTGCAATTTCTATTGCTTTGTTCAAAGGCAGGGTACCTAAATTGTTACCATCACTACCAATCACCTGGACATCTATGGCTCTTATTCTTTCATTAGCCTTTGGTCCTTGTGGCTTGCTTCTTCTTTGAAAATAATTAGGTTTAAAATGAGACACTTAATTTAAAGGAAGTTTATTGGCAACAAGAATACTTTTTATAATATCTTCTCTTTTAAAAATTTCTTGCTTTTCAGAACCGAGCCTACGGACTGTTACTGTGTTATCTGAAACTTCTTTTTTTCCACAAACTAAAATCATCGGAACTTTTGCTAAAGAGTGCTCTCTAATTTTATAATTTATTTTTTGATTTCTTAAATCCACTTCGCATTTTATACCTTCTTTAAACAGATCTTCAAATAACTTTTTTACATAATCATTGTTACCTTCAGCAATGGGTAACACAACGACTTGTGCCGGTGCCAACCAAAAAGGTAGTTTACCTGCATAATTCTCAATTATAATTCCTATAAATCTTTCTAAAGATCCAAATAAAGCTCTATGTAACATTACAGGTACTTTTTTTGTTCCATCTTTATCAATGTATGACGCTCCTAATCTTGCAGGGAGGTTTAGGTCTACTTGTAGCGTTCCGCACTGCCAGTCTCTCCCTATTGCATCTCTTAAAACAAATTCAATTTTAGGTCCATAAAATGCACCCTCACCTTTATTTATAGTATATTCTAGTTTTGATTGCTTAATGGCCGATAGAAGTGCTGCTTCAGATTTGTCCCAAACGGCATCATCTCCAACTCTTTTTTCTGGACGATCTGAATATTTCAATACCACATTCTCAAAACCTAAATCTTTATAAATTTTCAAAATTAAATTAGTTACAATTAAAGATTCTTGAGTTATTTGTTCATCAGTACAAAAGATATGCGCGTCGTCTTGAGTAAAAGCCCTAACTCTTAACAATCCGTGTAAGGCGCCAGAAGGTTCGTATCTGTGTACTTTTCCAAATTCTGATAACTTTAAAGGCAAGTCTCTATAGCTTTTTAAACCTTGATTAAAAACCTGTACACAACCTGGACAATTCATTGGTTTAATAGCAAATATTTTTTTATCTGGTGTTTCAGAGGTATACATGTGTTCACCAAATTTATCCCAGTGCCCAGATTTTTCCCACAAACTTCTATCTAATATTTCAGGTGTATTAATTTCTTTGTATCCGGCTAATCTTTGCTTCATTCTCATGTATTCAATAAGTTTTTGAAAAAGAGTCCATCCTTTTTCGTGCCAAAAGACAGCACCTGGACTCTCTTCTCTGAAATGGAATAAATCCATTTCTTTTCCTAGCTTACGATGGTCTCTTTTTTCAGCCTCTTCTAATCTGTGCAGGTATTCTTCTAATTCTTTGTTTGATGTCCAACATGTTCCGTAAATTCTTTGCAGCATCTCATTTTTAGAATCACCTCGCCAATAAGCTCCTGAAACTTTGGTAAGTTTAAAAGCTTTGCCAATTTTACCTGTTGAAGCTAAATGAGGTCCACGACATAAATCACTCCAATTTCCGTGGCTATAAATAGAAACTTCTTCACCAGAAGGTATTCTTTCAATCAGTTCAGCTTTGTATTTTTCTCCAATTTTTTTAAAATGTTTTATTGCTTCTTCTCTCTTCCAAACGTGCCTAGAAGTTTTTTCATTTCTATCGACTATATTAGCCATTTTTTTTTCAATCTTTTTCAGATCATCGTCCGTAAACGCTTCTTTTCGTGCAAAATCATAATAAAACCCATCTTCGATCACAGGACCTATTGTGACTTGTGTTCCAGGATATAGTTCTTGAACTGCCATTGCTAATACATGAGCTGCATCATGTCTCAAAACTTCTAGACCTTCTTTATCTCTGTGCGTAATAATTTTTATTTTTGAGTCCTCTTTAATTGTGTGGCTTAAATCTTTTAATTCACCATTTACTGACATGATAAGAGCATCTTTTTCTAGTGATTTACTAATTTTTTTAACTAGCTCAAATCCATCTATGGATTTATCAAAGGAAATTTTTTTTCCGTCTAAAAGTTGAATATTTGGCATTATTTGTTTTGTTTAAGTAGTTTCTTGTACTCTGTAAAGGTAGTTTGACACATTTGATCAACATTAAATTTTTTCTCTACGTTATTTCTTCCTTGTTCTCCCATTAAACTTAAGGATTCTTTGTCTGCTTCCATTAATTCACCAATAATACTAGCAAGTTTTTTTGAGTCTTTGGACTCAAACAACAAGCCAGATTTACCATGTAAAATTGTTTCTTTTGATCCTCCAATATTGCTAGCAACTATAGGCCTATTCATAGCCTGGGCCTCAACTGCAACTCTACCGAAAGCTTCTGCTTCGATAGAACTAGATACAACTACATTAGCCAACTCATAAGCTAGCGGCATTTCTTTGCAACTTCTAATAAAAGTTATTTTTTTATTTAGCCTATATCTTTCAACTAAAAGTGTAAGTTTTTTTGAATAAATATCTCTGCCCTGATCAGATCCTAGAATGATTGCGTGAAAATTATTTTTATTATGCTTTTCCATAAGCAAATTTAAAGCTTCGATAAACATCTCTTGACCTTTCCACCTCGTTAATCTTCCTGGAAGCAGTATAATAAAATTTTTTTTATCAATGTTCCAATTTTGCGCTAGCTCATTGGCTTTTCTTTTAGATGTATTTTTTGTATTAAAATATTCTAAATTTATTCCTCTAAAAATAACCAATAATTTTTTTTTTGAATGATTCAAATATTTTTGGTAATTTTCATTTATATGGTTGAAAATAAAATTTGAACCGGCAATTGTTAGCTGTGATCTGATCATGATACTATTATAAAAAAGCTTTAATTTATTAGAAAAATTATAAGTACCATGAAACGTAGTGACAAATTTTTTTCTTGAAAAAAAACAAGCTAATAAACAAGACCAGGCTGGCGCACGACTTCGAGCGTGTACTATGTCAATATTGTAAAATAATATTATAAAAAAAATTAATATAAAATTGATAAGAATAATTATCGGATTTTTTGATTGTACTGGCAAGCGGATTACTTTTACTTTGTCTCTTCTTATATATTTCAAAAGTTCTCCTCCACTAGTAATCAAAAATGATTTACAGTCCTGTTCTGCTAGGAAATGAGCAAGATCATAACATCCAGTTTCAGCTCCTCCAAATCCAAGTTTAGGTATTACTTGTAAAACTTTTATTGTAGATGACATTTTTTTTAACTATATATTATCAAATGTAAGCAATAAACTTTATATGGTAAAATTTAAATATCTTAAAATTTCTAAAACCAAAAAACTCAGATATATAGACAATTATTATAAAAAAAAACTATATATAATTTTTCTTCCAGGTTTTATGTCTGATATTGATGGAAAAAAACCTCAAGCTTTTAAAAAATATGCTGTTAAAAATAAATTGGGATTTT
>Ga0307986_10003053_pt1 | contig 11774 bp, 13 predicted proteins | sample EllFjometageno82_FD_203170 | JGI IMG/M metagenome (GOLD analysis project Ga0307986, IMG submission 203170) | Marine microbial communities from Ellis Fjord, Antarctic Ocean - #82 | ecosystem: Environmental > Aquatic > Marine > Unclassified | place: Southern Ocean | collected 2014-10-09
GGTCGGGGCGAAAGGATTTGAACCTTCGACCCTCTGGTCCCAAACCAGATGCGCTACCAGGCTGCGCCACGCCCCGATTGAGGTACTAATACATTAGATATTGCGAATTTCAAAGGATAAAGAATATCTAAAATAAGGCTTTTTTTAAAGAATCTGATATAAATTTTAAAATGATTATTTCTTGCGAAAACTGTAGTAAAAAATTTGATGTTGAATCGGCTTTGATACCTGAAAAAGGAAGACTGCTTGAGTGCAATAGCTGTAATCACAGATGGTTTTATAAAAATGAAAATATAACTAAGGTTATAGAACCAATAAGAAATGAAAACTTGGATATTTTCGATAAAATTGATCTTAAGAAGAATAAGCCTCCAATTATTGATGCCAAAACAATAATACCTGAAAAAATAATAATTAAAAATGTATTTATTAAAAATGAAAAGAAAAAAAATTTTTTAAATTTAACTGTAGTTTTTATAATTTCATTTATTGCTTTTGTTATTTTATTAGATACTTTTAAATCTCCGATAGGTAAAATTGTCCCAAATATTGAATTTTTACTTCATAATCTTTACGATAGTATTAAAGATATCTTATTATTTACAAAAGATTTAATTTAATTTTATGATTAGAAATTTATCTAAACCTTTTAAGTGGTTTTTTAAGCTAGAAGCAGCAAGTGGATTAGTATTATTATTAGCAGCCATAATTGCTCTAACAATAAGTAACTCAAATTTTAGTGAATTATATTTTTCTACTTTGGAACAATATCTTTTTATTGGCATCAATGATTTTGGATTAAAACTTTCAGTCCATCACTGGATTAATGATTTACTTATGGCAATATTTTTCTTTTTTGTAACTTTAGAAATTAAAAGAGAATTTATTCATGGTGAACTGTCAAATTTAAAAAAAGCGATGTTACCAATAATAGCTGCTGTTGGTGGTATGTTGGTTCCTGCCCTTATTTATGTGGTTATAAATTATGGGAACCCTGAAACACTAAATGGTTGGGCAATTCCATCTGCAACTGATATAGCATTTTCTTTAGGTATTTTGTCATTGTTAGGATCAAGAGTGCCTATATCTTTAAAAATATTTTTAACAGCTTTAGCAATCATAGATGATCTTGGCGCAATTTTGATTATAGCTTTTTTTTATTCTGGAGATCTTAGTATTAGTTATTTAAGCTTGATTTTAATTTCATATATAATCTTACTTTTATTGAATAAATTTGGAGTTAAGGTTTTTACACCCTATTTGTTGGTTGGTTTCTTTATATGGTTCTTTACTTATAAATCTGGAATTCACGCAACTATAGCAGGAGTTCTTCTCGCATCCACAATTCCTCATAGATTTAAAGAAAAAGATTTTTCTTTATTGATAAAAATTGAACACGCAATAAGTCCGTACGTTGCTTTTATGATAATGCCTCTATTTGCATTTGCTAATGCCGGTGTTTCTTTACAGGGTTTAACTCTATCTTCATTAACAATGCCGGTACCACTTGGAATAGTTTTGGGATTATTTGTTGGTAAACAATTAGGTGTTATGTTTTTTTCATTTTTTGCTGTTAAATTAGGGGTTGCCGAAATGCCAGATAATTCAAAATGGCTAAGTTTGTACGGCGTGTCTATTCTAACTGGAATTGGTTTTACGATGAGTTTATTTGTGGGAAATCTAGCATTTGCTGATAACACAGCCTATATTGATGGAGTTAAAATAGGTGTTTTAGCCGGTTCCCTATTATCAACTGTATTTGGTTATTTTGTATTATCTTTTACTTCAAAAAAGTAATTTATGATGAATAAAAAATTTTTAATAATATTAATATGCACAATTATGTTTTCTTTTTTTAATAAAGTCGAAGCAAAATACGAAAAAAAATTTTTTGACCTAAATGTCAAAAGTTTAAATGGAGAAGAATTAAATTTAAATCAATTTAAAGGTAAAGCAGTTCTTTTAGTAAATGTAGCAAGTAATTGTGGATTTACCAAACAATATAGCGGTCTTCAATTATTATATGATAAATACAAAGAAAAAGGGTTTGTTGTAATTGGAATACCTTCTAACCAATTTGGACAACAGGAACCAGGTTCAAATAATGAAATCAAAGATTTCTGTGAAACAAATTTCAATATTACCTTTCCAATGACAGATAAAGCTGATGTTAAAGGGAAAAATACTCACGAGTTATATGCGTGGGCAAAAGAGAATCATGGAAATTCAACAATTCCAAAGTGGAATTTTCATAAAATTTTAATTAACAAGCAAGGCAAAATCGAAGAGACATACGGATCATTTGTTAAACCTATGTCAAAAAAGTTAATCACAAAAATTGAATCTTTGGTTAATTAAATCTTATTATTTAATAATATTAAGAATATATTTTTTTAAAGAGATTTTACCAAAATATTTATAGATCTTATTTTTTAAATTTTTACTAGTTGACGCTGATTTATATCTTTCACCACTTCTATTCGGTAAATATTTAACTTTAGAACCAAACATTTTAGCAATTTCTATTATTGAATAGCTTATACGATTAGAAATACTATAATGTCTACATTTGTCTAATTTCCAAGCTAAATAACAAACATCCACAGTGTCAAAGATGTGTGTGAACATTCTTGATTGCGTCCCTGGTTTTACAACCGGAAAAGGTATATTTTTTTTATGAGCATCTTCAAAAATTCCAATTACTGTGGCCATTTTCCCAGTACATATTTGTTTTGGTCCATAAACATTATAAAAATAAATAATTTCAAATTTGAACTTAAACCATTCTTTCATATTATTAAGTAGCTCTAAATTTTTTGCTTTAGTAAAGGCATAAGGTGATAGATTTTTATCATCTCCATTATTACCTAATGTGGCTGAAGTAGCTGAATAAATAAGTTTAATTTTATTTTTCAAACAATAATTAAACACAGCATTGGTACCTATTGTGTTGGAGTCAACACACTGATTATAATTATCAAAACTTTGATGTATTCTGGCAAATTCTCCAAAATGAAAAATAGTTTTTATTTTTTTTGGTCTTTTTAATATATTAAAAATATTCTTAGTATTAGACTTTATATATTTAACTCTATGATTTTTAATATGGTTTTTTTTTAAACCTGAGGAATAATTATCTAAACTTATTAAATTATATTTAGTTTTTTTTAATAATAAATTAATTAAATTTGTACCAACAAAACCAGCTCCTCCAGTGATTACTAAAATATTTTTTTTCATGTTAAAGTTTTAACGTTAAACCATCATATCCAGGTATTATATTATTAGGTAAAATTTTCAACAGTTGATTATAATCTAAATCACTATGCATATTTGTTAAAATAGTCTTCTTGGGTGAGAGTATTTTAGTTATCTCTAAAACTTGATCTAAATTAAAATGAGCTGAATGATTTCTATACCACAAACAATCAACAATCAAAAAATCTAGTTTTTTTAATTTTTTATAGTCTTTCTTATAAAATAAACTTATATCACTAGCATATGCTAATTTTTTATTTATTAGATAGCAAATACTTTCGATTTTTCCATGCTCTGTAGGGATAGACTCTATCAAAATTTTTTTATTTTTATTTTTAAATATATGTCTATTTTTTAATTTATTTAACTTTAAGGTTGATGGGTATCCGTATGATGAATTAAAACAATATTTGAATGTTGAATTTAAATATTTTGAAGTTCTATTATCTGCAAACACTGGAATTTTTTTTTTATTCATTAGATAAAAAGGACGTAAATCGTTGATACCATGTGTTTGATCAGCATGTAAGTGTGTGTAAAAAACCTTATCTATAGATTTAATCTTATTTTTCAATAATTGAGATCTTAAATCTGGAGATGTATCTATTAAAATATTTTTATCATCATGCTTAATTAATGCAGAACACCTGGATCTTAAATTCTTTTTATTATTTAAATCACAGTTACCAGAATATCCATCTGCTCTGGGTACACCCATAGAGCTACCACTTCCTAATATAATAAATTTAACAGCCATTATTAGTTTATAGAGTAAACAGTTTATTAAAGTTGTCAGTAGTTATTTTGGACATCTCCTCTACTGTAGTTTCTTTAATAAGAGATAATTTTTCAAGTGTATATTTTATGAAACTTGGTTCATTCTTCTTTCCTCTCATGGGTATAGGAGCTAAAAATGGGCTATCAGTTTCAATAAGAAGTTTTTCAAGAGGAATAGTTTTGAAGGTATCTTGAAGAGCTATACTATTTTTGAAAGTTATTATTCCACTAGCTGAAAAAAAAGCGTCTAAAGTTAATAACTTTTTTGAAAATTCTAATGTGCCAGTGAAACAGTGCATCAAGATTTTTAAGTTCTTATTTTTATATGAATTGAGTATTTCAAAAGTCTCATTTTCCGCATCTCTGGAATGAATTATAATGGGTTTATTTAAATCTATAGCAGCCTCTATATGGGCTTTAAAACTATTTATTTGTCTAATCTTATCACTATGATTGTAGAAAAAGTCTAAACCAGTTTCACCAATACCAATAATTTTTGAATTCTCATTTACACATTTAATTATTGTTTGCTTATCAACTAGATTATTCTCAGTTTCGTGTGGATGAATACCATAAGTGCCATAAATCATTTTATCTTTATTGATTATGTTTTTGATAATTTCAAAACTTTCAAATGTTGTGCATATAGTTAAGAGTTTTGTTATACCAATTTCTTTTGATCTACTTATAATATCAGTTAGATTTTTGTGTAATGGTTCATGATCTAAATGGCAGTGAGAATCAATCATTTTTTTTTTCTATCTTTTTAAATAAAATATCTATTTTGTTAATATCATCTCCAGCTTTTAAATTTTCATGAGAAGCAATGCTTTCAAAAATGATATCTTCAGAATTTAAATTAAATATTTTTAAAGCTCTATTAATAGAATCTGGGATTATTGGATAAAGCATAAACGAAATTTTTCTAATCATTTCTAAAGAAGTGTAAATTATTGTACTTAATCTGTCTTTATCATCTTTTTTTTTCCATGGTTCTTGATCGTTAAAATATTTGTTAGCCTCAAATAAAGCATTAACAATAAAACTTATATAAAAATTTATATTTTGATTGTCAATTTCTTTTCTTATAGTTTTTAGGTTATCTGTAAATTTATTTAACATAATAAGGTCTTCATCATTAAAATTTTTTATATTTGGAACTTTAGAGGAACAATTCTTTTCGACAAATGCAGTAACTCTTTGACATAAATTTCCATAATTATTTGCCAAATCACTATTAATACAATTTTCAAGCTTATCCTGAGATATATTTCCATCATTACCAAAGGAAACTTCCTTAATTAAATAGTATCTTAGTGGATCAAGGCCATAAATATTAATTATTTCTAAGGGATCAAGAATATTTCCTTTTGATTTAGACATTTTTTCATCACCTGATAAAATCCAACCATGTCCATATATTTTCATTGGCAACGAAATTTTTGCAGCCATCAAGAAAGCGGGCCAATAAACAGCATGAAATCTTAAAATATCTTTACCAATTAAATGGACAGACGCTGGCCAAAATTTCTTGAATAGCGTGTCATTAGTATCAGGATAATTAAGAGCACTAATGTAATTAGTAAGAGCATCCAACCACACATATATAACGTGGTCATCATTACCGGGTACTTTAATACCCCATGAAAAAGCTTTACGGCTTATAGATAAATCTTTTAGACCACTTTTAACAAAATTAGTAACTTCATTTTTGCGTGTTTTTGGTGAAATAAATTCTGGATTTTTTTCATAATAATCAAGAAGTTTATCTTGCCATTTAGATAGTCTAAAAAAATAAGATTCTTCTTCGATCCACTCAACTGAAGACCCTGAAATTTCCGCAACTTTATTTCCATTTTTATCAATTATTTCATCCTCATTATAAAAAGCTTCATCTGAAACAGAGTACCAACCAGAATATTTTGATAAATAAATATCATCATTTTTTTCAAGTTCTAACCATAAATGTTGAACAGTTTCTTTGTGTCTTTTTTCTGTTGTTCTAATAAAATCTGTATTTGATAAATTTAATGTTTTCGAAAGATCTCTGAAAGTTTGACTGATTTGATCGCAAAACATAAGGGGTTCTATGTTTTTGCTCTCAGCGGCTCTTTGAATTTTTAATCCATGCTCATCTGTACCTGTAAGAAAATGAACATTAAAACCATCTATACGTTTAAAACGAGCAAAAAAATCAGCAATTATACTTGAATAAGCATGGCCCATATGGGGCTTGGCTGATGGATAATAGATAGGTGTTGTAATGTAGTAATTTTTATCCATTTAATAGCTTTGATTTAAATTCCAAAAATAAACTTTCTTCATCAAGATTATATTTTTCGGTATTGTGAATTTTTATAATAAAATTATGATAGTGATATAATATAGATCTTTTTGCAGTGCTTAATTTGTACTCCTTTAAAAAAAATAATTCAATAAAGTTAGTTAATAAGGTTTTAACAAGTTTATCTTTTTTGTAATAGCCATTGTCTATTAGTAAATTTAAAAAATTAACTAAGGTATAATCTTTTAAATCTATATTTTTGCCCTTAGAAAAATTAATTAAATTAACTATTTCTCCTGGGGTATTGTAGTAATTAATCAAATCATGATTTATTAGATCAAATATATTTTCACCTAGTATTTGATTTGAAATATTTGACGATTCATTAAATGAAAAATTAATTCTAAATAATAAACATCGTGATTTTAAAGTTGGTAAAATATTTTTTTCACTATTATTAACTAGAATAAAAAAAACATTTTCATTAGGTTCCTCAATAATTTTAAGCAAAGCATTAACAGAATTTTTATTAAGATTTTCAATATTGTCGATTAATATAAATCTTGCTCTATTATTAAATGTGGATTTATTAGTGTACGTAATCATTTCTCTAATTTGTCCTACATCAATATTTTTTTTTTCATTCAATAAATCAATTAAATAAAAATTTGGATGTGAATTATTTGATAATAGCTTAAAAGATCTATTATTTTCATTGATAATAAATTCATTAGAATCATATTTAAAATCCTCACCATTTGATAAAAAATAATTTATAAGATGATAAGCTAAAGTTGATTTACCTAAACCTTTTTTCCCTGATAACAGAATTTTAGTAGGCATTTTTTTTTCATTATAAAGTTTAACAATCTCATTAAAAAAATTATCCATTCCGTATAATTGTAGGTTTTCTGAAGGTTTTAAGTGCATATTTAAATTAAATTATTAATTTTATTTAATATAATCTTTTCATTATGCTCAATACTTAAGTTAGAATCAATTTTCATATATCTTTTGGGATTATTTTTTAAAATTTTTAAGAAACCTTTCTGGACCCTATCGTAAAAATGATTATTGAATTTATCATATCTGTTTAATTTTTTTCTTTTCATTAATCTATTTTTCATATTTTTAAGACTAACAGTATTTAAAAATGTGAAATCAATATCTACATCTTTTAACAAATAATCATTAATGAACTTAATAAATTTAAGATCTACGCCCATTCCATAGTGTTGGTATGCTATTGTTGAATCTGAAAATCTATCAATCAATATAATTTTTTTTCCAATATTATTTTTTATTAATTCAATATTTTCACATCTTGCAGATAAATATAACAATAAATCTGTGTATTTATTAAATGTAGATTTATTATTCAGTATAAGTTTTCTTATTTTTTCTGAATTTTTACTACCGCCTGGTTCTCTAATTTGAATAAATTCTTTATTATTCTTTTTTAAATATTTTGCAACATTTTTTATGTGATGGGATTTTCCTGTCCCCTCAATACCCTCAAATACTATAATTATTTTTTTAGACATCACCCCAAATTAAAAAATTAATTGATTTCATCAATCTAGAAAATACATTTAATTTTTTAACATCTTCATAGGCAAATAAATCGTACTCATCTAAAAGTTCATTTTTATAAGAAACCATTAATTTACCCAAAACATCATCTTTTTTAATAGGAGCTGGTATTGGTCCATTGTAGACTAATGATACTTTTAAGTTTTTTTTACGAGATTTTGGAATTGTTTTATAAATATTTGTTTTAACATAGGCTACAACAGTTTTCTTTTTGCCAAGCCACACTTTGACATTTTCTATTGGAGTATTTTTTTTTGCAATTTCGATTAAATCGAAACTTGTTAAACCCCAGGTTAATAGTTTAGCACTTTCTTTTGATCTATCATCTTTTGTATCGAATCCGCTGCCAACAGCTATTAATCTCCTACCATTTCTATAGACAGAGGAAGCCAAAGAATATCTTTCGATCGCTAAATAACCAGTTTTGATTCCATCTGCACCAAGGTTTTTATATAAAAGTGGATTTCTATTGCCCTGACGAATTGGGTCACCACCAGTTCTATCCCAAGTAAATTCTTTTTCTGAAAAATATTTGTATTCTTCAGGAAATTCTTTGATAAGATAATTAGACATAAGCATAATATCCTTAACAGTTGAAATATTTTCAGTATTATTTATACCAGAAGAGTTAGCAAAGTTTGTGTTCACCATGCCAATTTCTTTTGCTTTAGAGGTCATCATAATTGCAAACTCTTCTTCTGTGCCAGCTATACCCTCGGCTAACGCGACACAAGCATCATTGCCAGAGGCAACTATTATTCCTTTAAGTAAATTTTCGACACTTACCTGATCACCTACCATTATGAACATCGAAGAATAACCAGCAGAAGACAATCTCCAAGCATTTTCTGAAACAAAGAATTTTTCGTCAAGAGTTAGGTCTCCACTTCTTATTAAATCAAAAGCAATAATGGCAGTCATAATTTTTGTCATAGAAGCAGGATATATTGATTTATCTGGATCTTTTTCATATAAAATTTCACCAGAGAGGAAGTCTTGCAAAATAGCAGTTCTTGCTTTTATTTCAAATGAAGCATTTGAATTAAAGGTCAATAGTAATGTTATTAATAGTGTTACAAATTTTATTTTAATCATTTTTTATAATTTCAATGTTTTCAAATTTTAATATGCTTATATCATTATATGATTTTTGTAGAGTATAAATGTTATTAAATGGCCCTAAATATACTCTATATTGTTTGTCAGAAATTTTTTTTATATTAGTTTTTTTAATTGAACTTTCAGTTTTGATTCGATTGAGCATCATCAGAGCCGTATCATTGAAGTAAAAATCACCAATCTTAATTATATAAGAAAATTCTTGAATAGATTTTTTTTTAATAATTTTTTTAACTACATTTAAATCATTAATACTGATACTATTAACTGGTGCTTTTTGTGCTACTTTTTTTTCCTCATCATAAGTTTTTGCTTTTTTAGCAATAAAGATTGAATTTTCAATTATTTCTAAAATTTCTACATAAGGTTGATTAATATCTAAGTCTAGTTCATTAGCAATTCTCTTAGATAATACGGCATTATAAAACAGGGGATATACAGAATTTTTTCCTACCGTTACTACTAAAGATTTGTTGTTTAGAATATTGGTGATCTTAACCTTTGAATTAATTTTTAAATTTTTTTGAAAAATTGTTAAACTACGCTCATCAATTTTTTTATTAACTATTTTTTTTTCAAAAATAAGATCACTAAAAACTAAGGCAAAACCTTTATTTGAGTAACCGTTAACCATTAATACATTCGGTTTATTATTAACTAATGTTCCTGTTGTGCAACTAGTTAAAAATAAAAGAATAGTTATGAAAAAAATATTTTTATAAAACATTTTCAAATTTATTTTTTAGTGTACATACGGCTAAAGCAAATCTTAGAGACCTGTTCCATTCAAGTATTTTTTCATAATTCTCAAAAACTATATAAGCAGGTTTTAAGTTTTTAGAATTCGGAACTATGTCTTTATCTGGCGTGATAATAGATGCGAGTAAATTGTCATCTATTGATTGGTTTTCATTGTCTTTTATATACTTTTTTAAATATTTAAATTTATTTTTATTATGTAAATTTTTAGCAGAACTATTTAATAATTTTTTGGGTACATTTTTAGTTAAATTTACTCTAATAAAACAGGGTTGGTTTTTATTCCAACCAATTTTATTTATATAATTAGCAGCAGATGCAAAAGAATCTTTTGTAGACTTAAGTTCAATAATATTGTTTTGATCATAATCGATTGCATACCTATCTATAGTGGAGGGCATAAACTGAAAATTGCCAAAAGCACCAGCCCAAGATCCGTATAAGATACTATGATCAATTTTTTTTGACTCAACTAACTGAAGTATAGTAATAAGTTCTCTTGTAAAGAATTCTGATCTTCTTGTATCAAAACTAAGTGTTGCTAATGAAGATAGAATATCCATTTTGCCCACATAAGTTCCAAAATTTGTCTCTATACCCATTAAAGCCAATAATAAACTTTTTTCTACAGAAAATTTTTTATCAATAGAATTGATAAAATTTTTATTTGCTTTGTATAATATTTTCCCCTGTTTAACTTTCTGATCAGATGATCTTTTTGATATATAAGTTTTTGTATCTTCATAAAACTCAGGTTGAAAACGATCATACTTTATAACCTTAGGTAAAAAAATAACATCAGACATTGCCATATCAAAAGTTGATTCAGAAATATTATTTTTCAATGCATGAACTCTGAAACCTTTTAACCATTTACTAAATGATTGATCATTTGCACTTAATGCTCCATTGGTAAGAAGCAAAAGTAAAATTATAAAATATTTAATTATTTTCATATAAATCTTTTAAATAAATAATTACAGCAATCCATATTAAAATGAAACTTATCGCTTTTTCAAATGAAAAAGGTTCATTATAGTAAAAGAAACCGAGTATAAATTGACATGTAGGCGTGATATAAAAAATCATTCCAGTTGGACCAAGTCCGCAAAGCTCAACCCCCCTTACGTACATAAATAATGGTATAACAGTCATTGGACCAGCAAGCATAAATATCAACATTAATGATGGAGAGGTTAAACTAAAATCATTTAAATCATTTTGAAAAATAAAATAAAAAGATAATAAAGCAAAAGGTAAAATATAGAGACTTTCAATTAATAAACCAACATCTGTATCTACGTTAACTTTTTTTCTTAATAAATTATAAAAACCCCAACTAAGAGCCACAACAATTCCTACCCAAGGAATTGAATTAAAGTTAACAACAAGAAGAAATAAAATTGAAATTAAAACAATTATAATTGAGATGGCTCTTTTTTTATTAATTTTTTCATTATAAAAAGTGTGCCCCAAAAAAATACTTAAAATAGGCATTATAAAATAACCAAAACTTGCATCAATGATTTTTTCAGCAACTACAGCGTATATCCAGGTAGCCCAATTTATAAATATTAATAATCCTGAAAAAAATAACCAAATTAGTTTTTTTTTATTAGATATAATTTCAAAAAAAACACTCCATTTAGAAAAATAGAATGTAGTAATAGTTAATACTACCGATGTCCAAATACAGCGATGTATAACAACTTCAATTGACCCAGCAAAAGATATATATTTAAAATAAATAACCCCTATAACACCCCACCAAAAAGAACCTAAAGCAGTTAATGTAAGACCTTTATTGAAGTTTTGATTTTTCATTATATAAATATTTAAGCTATTAATTCACTATATGAAATATTTATCAATTTTATTGTTGAATTAAAATTTTATAATAATAAAACCTTGCTTACGGAGAGATGGCAGAGCGGTTGAATGCACCGGTCTTGAAAACCGGCAAAGGGGCAACTCTTTCCTGAGT
>Ga0307986_10003055_pt1 | contig 11764 bp, 14 predicted proteins | sample EllFjometageno82_FD_203170 | JGI IMG/M metagenome (GOLD analysis project Ga0307986, IMG submission 203170) | Marine microbial communities from Ellis Fjord, Antarctic Ocean - #82 | ecosystem: Environmental > Aquatic > Marine > Unclassified | place: Southern Ocean | collected 2014-10-09
TGCAGTGTCAAAAAAATTAATACCCTGTTCCAAAGCATAATCCATTTGAGCAAATCCATCAGCTTCAGAATTCTGCTGACCCCAAGTCATAGTTCCTAAACATATTAGGCTTACCTCTAAATCTGTAAAACCAAGCTTTTTAAATTTCATAAAATTTCAATTTTTTTTGAAGTTAATTAGAATTAAGCAAAAAAGTAAAGAAGACAGGTATTGAAAAATATATAAAAACTCTTATATTGTTAATATATGGAATTTAATAAACAAAGCACGACAGCAAAATCATCCTCAGAAGAAATAATCGATCAAGGTTTAAGAGCTTATATGCTTAAAGTTTACAACTACATGGGATCAGGAGTTCTCTTAACTGGTTTTGTAGCCTTATTATTTTTCAAACTTGCAGTTGTTACAGGTGAAGCTGGAGAAATAATGGGTTTAACTAACTTTGGATCAACTATCTATACATCAGGTTTAAAATGGGTTCTTATGTTGGCTCCGTTAGGAGTAGTTTTCTATATGAGTTTTAATATTGCAAAAATGACTGCCTCAAAAGCTCAAACTACTTTCTGGGTATTTGCAGCTTTAATGGGAGCGTCTTTATCTTCAATTTTTTTAATGTACACAGGCGCGAGCATAACTAGAGTATTTTTTATTACAGCAGGAACTTTTGGATCAATGAGTATTTACGGCTACACTACTAATAGAGATCTAACAAAACTTGGTTCATTTTTAATGATGGGTCTTTTTGGAATTATTATTGCATCAGTAGTTAATATGTTTATGAAATCTTCAATGATGTATTTTGTAATATCTATTTTAGGAGTTTTAATTTTTGTTGGATTAACCGCTTACGATACTCAAAAGATTAAGAACAGGTATCTTGAAAGTGATAGTGGAGAGTTGATGGGAAAAAAAGCAGTTATGGGTGCTTTAACTCTTTATTTAGACTTTATAAATTTATTTATAATGTTATTACGACTTTTCGGTCAAAGAAGATAATTATTTTACAGCCTTTAAATTACTCCATCTAGTTTTGTCTATAAGGTTTGAAAGATCATTAGATTTTTCTAATATATTTCCATGTTTATCTTTAATATAAAACTTTTCATCACAATTTTTTGGTTTTAGATTTTTTAAAATTTTATAAATTGGTTTTTCTGAAGCCCGCTGATAAATATCAAAAGAAATTTCTCTAAGGCCAACAGATACACCGTAGTCCTTCCAAGTTCCATTTGATACCATTCTTCCATAAAGATTTAAAATAGTTTGAAGTTCTTTTTTTATAAAAAAAATTTCTCTACCGTTATAATTAGAAACATTATTGACAACTAATTTTAAGTTTTTCATATTTTATATTTATTAATTAAAAACATTTGAAAAGCAGTAAAAACAAAAGTTATTGGAAGAATACCCCAAACTTTAAAATTTACCCAAAATTCCTCTGTTTGTGTTCTCCAAACATACTCATTTAACAAAGCTAGTGCGAAGAAGAAAAACATCCATCTTATTGTCAGTGCCTTCCAACCTTCTCCAGACAAAGATATAGACTTACCAAGCATTCTTTTTAAGATAGGTTCTTCTGTAAAAAATCTCTCAAAAGCTAAGGCAAGGCCAAAAAAAACATTTATTATTGTTGGCTTCATGTAGAGAAAGACTGGATTATCAAAGTACAATGTGAGACCACCAAAAAAAGATATGACTACACCCCCAATCAAAGGGATATAAGGAATTTTTTTTTCAACTAAGTAGCTAATAAGAACAGCAATTAAAGTTGCTACAATAAGCGGTGGTATAGCGGCACTTAAGTTTTTTCCACTCTTAGAATAGACTACAAAAAAGATTAACAAAGGGCCAAAGTCAGTAATAAACTTAAATAAAGACTTATTCACACATCAACACTAACACAAATCTATTTTTAAATAAATTTATATATTGATTTTTAATTAAAAGTTACTATCTTTAAATTAATGAGTGCAAACGTTGCAAAATTTTCTATAGGATCAATCGTCAAACATAAACACTTTGATTTTCGAGGGGTAATTTATGATGTTGATTTTGAATTTAATAATTCAGAGGAATGGTATCAATCTATCCCAAAAGACGTAAGACCTAGAAAAGATCAGCCATTTTATCATCTGCTAGCCGAAAGCAACGATGTAACTTATGAAGCATATGTTTCAGAACAAAATCTTTTGATGGACAATTCGAAGCAACCAGTTAAACATCCTCTTATCAGTGAGATCTTTGTTGGTAAAAAGGGATCAAATTATCTCAAATTATCTAACTAGTTGGAAATCTGCCACAAATCTAACAATATTAGATCAAAACTATAACAAAAAATTTAATGATAATTATCGAACTAAAGCCTAGTTGAGAATTACTTTACTTCTTTAACTCCCTTTACATTCTCAATTAGGCAAAACAACCATCTTTCTTTAAAATAAAAACTAATATATTTGATTTAAATAAAATGTTTAAATTTTTTTCATTCAGTAATATTTATTCTTTAATTCAAAAATTAATTAATTTTATAAATTCAATATTTTTTTTAATTCTAATTATAGGTTTAACTTTTGCTTTAATTTTATCACCCCCTGATTATATCCAAGGTGATTCTGTTAGAATTATGTATGTACATGTTCCTGCTGCTTGGTTAGGGCTAGCATGTTTTGCTCTTATTACACTACTTTCAATACTTAACTTTATTTTCAAAATAAAAAACTTTTATTTTATTAACAAAAGTATAGCTCCAATTGGTTTATTGTTTACTTGTTTGGCTATTATTACTGGTTCTTTGTGGGGACAACCTACGTGGGGAACCTGGTGGGCTTGGGATGCTAGGCTAACATCTATGTTTTTATTGATGTTATTTTACGTATTTTATATTTTGGTGTTTAAACTATTACACAAAGAAGAATTAATTGTAAAAGTCTCATCAATTATAGCAATTATAGGTTCGATTAATATACCTATTATTAAATATTCAGTTGAATGGTGGGCAACGCTTCATCAGCCAGCAAGTATAAAGATTGTAGGATCAAGCACCATACATTCAGCGATGTTACTCCCATTGTTGGTAATGTTATTGGTTTTTTTATTATATGGTGCGTTAATTTTTCTGATGAAATATAAAACAGAAATCATTAGAATAAAGAAAAAAAACATTAAAAGAATATGATAACTAAATTTATAGCAATGAACGGATATGGACTTTACGTTTGGTTGTCCTTTGGTATCGTACTTATTTCCTGTACAGTATTTTACCTTAAGACAAAAAAAACTTTAAGAAAATATGAAAATGAATTTTTAGTTGAACTTCAGAACTTATCAGTAGAAGAAAAAAACAAAACTTTAAAAAATTCTAAAGTTGCGCAACAAATATTAGCGACAAATTCTAAGATGAATTAAAAGCATTTTTAATGCTCACAAAAAAAGTTAAAAATAGAATATCTTTTTTAATTTTAGTTTTTATATTATCATTAGCTGTTATTTTTTTTATCATAAAATCTTTAAGTCAAAACATTCTCTATTTCTCGACACCAACTGAAATAAAGCAAAAAGATAATATTGTCATCGGGAAAGCAATGCGTGTTGGTGGTATGGTTAAAAAAAACTCCATTATTATCAGTAAAAAAAATATTCAGTTTACCGTTACAGATTTTAAAAATGAAATATTAATTAACTACGCAGGAACTGTTCCAAATTTATTCGCCGAAGGCAAAGGGGTTGTTGTTGAGGGAAAACTAAATGATAATTTTTTTTTCACGGCTGATAGAATACTTGCAAAACATGACGAAAATTATATGCCACCTGGAATTAAAAAAATATTAGAAAATAATGCTAAGTAACATTGGAATAATTTTAATTTGTTTAATTTTAGTCTTAGGTTTTATTATTATTTACAGTGCTCATCTTGATTTAAAAATTAAAAATGAAATTATTAAAAAGACTATTTATAAATTAAGTTTATATCAAATTACATTTACCATTCTAAGTTTTTTTACTCTTATAACAGGATTTATAAATTCTGACTTTTCTATTATTAATGTTTATGAAAATTCACATACAGCAAAGCCACTTTTTTATAAGATAGCAGGTACTTGGGGTAATCATGAAGGAAGTTTGCTTATGTGGATTAATATTTTAGTTCTGTTTTCTTATTTATTTTTAATTTTTAGTTTTAAACACAATAAAGAATTTAGATTATATACCTTAATTTTTCAAAACATCTTAATCATAGGATTTGTGACTTTTTTATTATTAAATTCCAACCCATTTAGTTTAATTTATCCAACACCTCTGGAGGGTTTAGGATTAAATCCAATACTGCAAGACCCAGCGCTTGCTATACACCCGCCCCTGCTTTATGTCGGGTTTGTTGGATGCTCAATTTATTTCTCTGCAGCAATGGCCTCACTACTATCTGGATATGATGGAAAATTTTTTGCTCAATCGATAAAAAATTGGGTAAAAATTTCCTGGTGCTTTCAGACTCTTGGAATTATTGTAGGATCTATTTGGGCGTATTATGAATTAGGCTGGGGAGGTTTCTGGTTTTGGGATCCCGTTGAAAACGCTTCTCTCCTACCTTGGTTTTCTATTACAGCATTAATGCATTCTTTAATTGTACTCGAAAAAAGAAATACTCTTTACTTCTGGGTGATTATACTTTGCTTATTAACTTTTATTCTAAGTGTGACAGGTACATTTTTAGTTAGATCTGGGATTCTGAATTCAGTTCATACATTTGCAAGCGATCCTTCTAGAGGGATATACATACTTATATTTTTATCGTTAATGATTTTTTCAGCATTAATAATTTTTTTTTCAAAATATAAAAAAGAAACTTACAATTTTAATTTAAAAAGCAAGGAGACTTTTATATTAGCAAACAATTGGTTTATGGCTTTTTTTCTTGTAACGGTATTAACAGGTATGCTTTATCCGATTTTTCTTGATGTATTAACCGGTGTAAAAATTTCAGTTGGGCCGCCATTCTTTAATATTGTCATTATTCCTTTAGTTGTACCGTTTATGTTTTTTATGGCTATAGGACCAAAATTTGGCTGGGTTAAATCGCAAAATAAAATTTTTTCCAAAATTTTATTTCTTATTTTAGTCGCTGTAGTAATAAATTTATTTATTTTTACTTTTTTTGGCAAATACAGCCTATTATCGAATTTAATTTTTATAACATCAATATTTTTAATTTTGCACTCATTTTTAGATTTTAAAAAATTTATTAATAATAAAAATAAAACTGGGTTATCGAGAATTATTTCTCATTTAGGTTTTGGTTTACTTGTGTTTTTTATTGGTATTAACCATCAATTTTCTCTTGAGGAAGATTTTAATATAAAAGTTGGAGATATCAAAAAAATAAACAACTATAAAATTAATTTTGAGAATATAAAAATAAAAGAAAGTAAAAATTACAAAGCAGTAATTGGTAATTTTAAACTAACAAATCTTAAAAATAATTTAGAGCAATATTTAAATCCTGAAATAAGAATTTATTCTAACCCAGAAACCTTGACTTATGAAGCTGCTATAAAAACAAAAATTACTTCAGATCTTTATTTAACAATGAGCAATGTATCTAGATCAGATTATTATAATATTAAATTTCAGAACAAACCGTTCATGATTTGGATTTGGATTTCAGCATTGATGATTGTGCTTGGTGGCTTTACAAACTTAACTTTAAGAAAAAATGAAAATTAGTATATCAAAAATTATTATTTTTATTTTTGTAATTTTTTTTCTTTTAGTTTTTTGGAAGGGACTGAAGTTAAATAATAATTATGATACTAAAAGTCTCGTTGGCAATAGAATTAGTAACTTTGAACTAACCAAAATAGACGATAATAATAAATTTATTACAGAAGAAGACTTAAAAAAAAGTAATTACACTTTAATTAATTTTTTTGCTTCATGGTGTGCTCCATGTAGAGACGAACATAATTATTTATTAAATTTGTCAAAAGAAAATACTAAAATTAAAATTATTGGTATAAATTTTAAAGACAAAAAAATTAACGCCATTAATTTTCTAAAAGAATTGGGTAATCCTTATAATTTTGTGGGAGCAGATAAAAATGGAAAAATTTCAATTTTATTTGGTATTTATGGAATTCCAGAATCTGTACTAATCAATCATGATTTAACTGTAATTAAAAAAATTGTTGGACCGATAGATCAATTCCAGTACAACGAAATTTTAAATTTAATAAAATGAAAATAAAATTCCTTCCTTTTATAGCGTACCTTTTTTTCGTAGCACCTATGCAGGCAAGCAATGATCAGGCTAGATTATTAGAAGTTTATAAAAATTTGAGATGTTTGGTATGCCAAGGACAATCAATTGCCGACTCAAATTCAGATTTTGCTGCCACCATAAAGCTCGTCGTACAGGATCAATTCAATGAGGGAAAAACAGAAGATGAAATTTATAAATTTTTAATCAGTAAATATGGAGAATGGATTGTTTATCAGCCAACTTTTAATAAAAATAATTTTTTATTATGGGCCTTACCTTATGCAGCATTGATTTTTGGCGGCTTTATTACTTTTTTCTTAGTACGTGGAGCTAAGAATAATAAGGTCAATTGAATGTGTACTTTTAATCGCTAAGGTAGTATTTTCGAAAAATGAAAAAGTTAGTCTTATTATATATAGTGACATGCCTACTGGCGAACACTTATGTGTTTTCTGCTGAAAAAAAAGAACGCTTTTTTAAAAAATGGGGTTCTAACAAAAATGAGATCTTAAATAAAAAAAGGGGCTCTTCAACAAAAAAAGAAAAATTTTTTAAACCATGGGTACAAAATAATTCTACTACCAATACTTCACAATCAGCCAAAGCTGAAAAAAATTTAAATCGAAACACTACAAGCAATGAGATGAATCATAATGTTTCAATTTATACTGGCACATTTGACACCATAGACAAAGAGGGTGATGATAAAACCACTTTAATGGGATTTGAACACAAAAATAAAGATTTATTCCGTGATACTTGGGTAGGAAAATTTTCTCCTACCACTGGAGCTTTTGTTACAAAAAAAAGTTCAATTTATTTATATACTGGCATTGAAGCAGATTATAATTTAGGCCCTATAAATATATCACCAAGCTTTGCACCCGGATACTACAATGCCGGAGATGGAAAAAATTTAGGAAGCGCACTTGAATTTAAATCAGAAATAAAAATTGGATTAGATTTATTTGAAAATACTAACGTTGGTTACAGTTTAAGTCATATCTCAAATAATGACTGGGGAGATACTAATCCTGGTATAGACAATCAATCAATAACTTTTTCTAAAAAGTTTTAACACATAATGTCTATTAACGATTGTTATAATATCGAAGACTTTAGAAAGCTAGCGAAAAAAAAATTACCTTCTCCAATTTTTCATTATATAGATGGTGGTGCTGATGATGAAACCACTCTTAAGAGAAATACTGAATCGTTTTCTAAATGTGACTTAGTACCAAACATATTAGCTAGTGTAGGTGAACCTGATCTTTCAGTTAATGTTTTTGGACAAAAAATTGATATGCCTTTATTTTTATCTCCAACTGCAATGCAGCGTCTTTACCATCATGACGGAGACAAAGCATCAGCGAGAGCCGCTGAAAAATTTGGAACTTTTTACAGTATGTCAACTATGGCAACTTCATCTATTGAAGAAATTTCAAATATTTCAGGAGGACCAAAATTATTTCAACTCTATATTCACAAAGATCAGACACTTACTGATAATTTAATAGATAGATGTAAAAGTTCTGGATTTAAGGGTTTGTGCTTAACAGTTGATACAGTTGTAGCGGGAAATAGAGAAAGAGATCACAGAACTGGTTTTACAACTCCTCCAAAACTTACTCTAGAAAGTCTAATGAGTTTTGCCGCTCATCCAACGTGGACTATAAACTATTTAACTCATGGAAAATTTGAATTAGCAAATGTCGCTCACTTTACCAAAAAAGGATCAAGCATTGCAAAAGGTGTGATGGAATATATTAACGAACAATATGATCCAGCGATGAGTTGGAAAGATGCAGAATATTGTGTCAAGCGTTGGAAAGGCCCATTTGCATTGAAAGGTTTGATGTCAGTTGAAGACGCAAAGAAGGCAGTTGATATTGGAGCCTCTGCAATAATGCTTTCAAACCATGGTGGCAGACAATTAGATGGTTCGCGTTCACCTTTTGATCAATTACCTGCAATTGTTGATGCCGTTGGAGGTAAAATTGAAATTATTGTAGATGGAGGAATTAGAAGAGGCACGCACGTTTTAAAAGCTTTAGCTATGGGTGCAACAGCATGTAGTTTTGGAAAAGGTTTCTTGTTTGCCTTAAGTGCTGGGGGTCAAAAAGGAGTAGAAATGGTTTTACAAAGAATGAGAGATGAAATTAGGAGAGATATGATTTTAATGGGCTGCAAAAGTATAAAAGATTTAGACCCAGGTAAAATTATTTACAGATAAAATATTGTGATAACATTTCTTTAATAATAGAAATAAATTCTATTAGTGTTAACAAAAAAAAATAAGACAAAACAAATATGAGATTAGCTAAAAATTTAGAGAGATTGGGCACAGAGTCAGCTTTTAGTATATTAGCTGAAGCTAAAAAACTTGAAGCCCAAGGAAAAGAAATGATTCATCTTGGTTTGGGTCAACCTGACTTTAAAACTCCGCAGCATGTTGTAGATGCTGCAAAAAAAGCCTTAGACGATGGCCATCATGGATATGTTTTGTCCAATGGTATTTTAGAATGCAGACAGGCAGTAGCAAGAAAAATTAAAAAACTTTACAACAAAGAGGTGGACCCTGAGAGAGTTTTGATAATGCCGGGTGGTAAACCCACTATGTTTTATGCAATTTCAATATTTGGTGAAGAAGGAGCTGAAATAATTCATCCTACACCTGGATTTCCAATTTATGAGTCTATGATAAACTACTCAGGTTCAAAAGCAGTTCCGTACGACTTAACTCAAGACAAGGATTTAAAATTTGATCCGGAAAAAATTTTATCCTTAATTACAGATAAAACTAGATTGCTAATATTAATCAACCCTAACAATCCAACAGGAAGTTTTGTTGAAAAACCAGCGATAGATTTTTTGGCAGAAGGGCTTAAGAAGTATCCCCACGTTGCAATTTTAAGTGATGAAATTTATAGTCGTCAAATTTATGATGGTAAAGAGATGCCCACATTTTTTAATTATCCTGACCTTCAAGATAGACTGATAGTTTTAGATGGATGGAGCAAAGCTTACGCCATGACTGGTTGGAGAATGGGTTGGAGCGTATGGCCAGAAAAATTAATTCCACACGTAAATAAATTAATTATTAACAGTGTATCGTGTGTCAATGCACCTTCCCAGTTTGCTGGTATAGCTGCCTTGGATGGATCAGACGAGCCTATTGACAATATGATGAAAGAATTTAACAAGAGACGCAAATTTATTCATTCAGGACTAAATAATCTACCAGGTATTGAATGCAGTATGCCAGGAGGAGCTTTCTATGCCTTTCCTAAAGTAATAGGAACAGGATTAAATGGCTCAGAATTTTCGAAAAAATGTATGCATGAAGCTGGTGTAGCAATCGTTCCAGGCACCGCTTTTGGTCAAACTTCAATTGACTATGTAAGATTTAGTTTTGCAGCTTCGATGGAAAATATTGAAAAAGCCCTTGAAAAGATCAAAAAAATGCTTGGATAAGTAATGTTGTTTTTTGACCTATCACCTTAAAAATTATAGAATTAAAAAATGACAAGTCTTCAAATGCCTAAAGTTGATGAATCAATCTTATCTAGTAAGGATAAAATAGCTTTAGACTTAAACAAAATTTTAAAAAAAGAGAACATCCTTTCACATGAAGATGAGGTCAGACCTTACGAGACCGATGCTCTTGCAGCGTATAAGCAAAAACCACTTCTAGTCGTTTTACCTGAAACAGTTGAGCAGGTGAGTGAAATTCTCAAGTACTGTAACGAAAATAAAATTAAGGTTGTACCAAGAGGTGCTGGGACCGGTTTATCAGGAGGCGCACTTCCTTTAGCAGATTGTGTTTTGTTAGGCATGGGAAAATTTAATAAAATACTAGAAATAGATTATCAAAATAAATGTGTTGTTTTACAACCGTGTGTTACTAATTTAGCAATTACAAATGCCGTACAGGATAAAAATTTTTATTACGCTCCAGATCCATCAAGTCAAATAGCATGCTCAATCGGTGGAAATGTTGCTGAAAATTCTGGTGGTGTACATTCTTTAAAATATGGAGCAACTACAAACAATTTATTAGGTATTCAAGTTGTTTTAATGGACGGAACCACAACAAGATTTGGAGGAAAAACCTTAGACTCCGAAGGGTATGACCTACTTGGATTGATGACAGGATCTGAAGGATTGCTTGGAGTAATTACTGAGGTGACAGTTAAAATTTTAAAAAAACCAGAAGTAGTAAAAGCAGCTCTTATAGGTTTTTCAAGTATAGAGGATGCCGGACAGTGTGTATCAGAAATAATTGCTAAAGGAATAATACCAGCGGGCATGGAAATTATGGATAAAGCTTTAACTAAAGCAACAAATGACTATTCAAAAGCAGGTTATCCAGTGGATGCAGAAGCCATGATGATCGTTGAGCTCGATGGCACAGAAACGGAAGTTTCAGAACTTATTAAAAGAGTTGAAGAAATTGCCAAAAAAAATAAATGCTCAAGTATAAAAATTAATAAGTCGGAAGAAGAAAGACTAAAGTTTTGGGCCGGTAGAAAAGCTGCTTTCCCTGCTTGTGGAGATCTAGCTCCTGATTATATGTGTATGGACGGATCAATACCAAGAGGAAAACTTGCGGAAGTTTTAAAAGAAATTCAGAGACTTTCAAAAAAATATGAATTACCGGTAGCAAATGCATTTCATGCCGGTGACGGAAACCTTCATCCGTTAATTATGTTTAACGCTAACGATCCAGAACAATTAAGAAAAACTGAAGAGTTTGGCTCGGAAATATTAAAGTATTGCGTTAAAGTTGGAGGAGCACTTACGGGTGAACATGGGGTAGGTATAGAAAAAAGAGAATTGATGTGTGAAGCTTTTAACAATACAGATATTAAACAACAAATTAACATTAAAGTAGCACTCGATCCAAATTCATTACTTAACCCTGGAAAGGTTTATCCTATACTAAGAAAATGCGCAGAAGAAGGAAGGGTTCATGTCCATGGAGGAAAAACAAAATTCCCAGACATTCCAAGATTTTAGTGCATCAATTCTAAAACCTGACAAAGAAGAAGCAATAGCTGAAATTATAAAGTACTGTTATAAAAAAAATATTCCATTAGAAATTTGCGGTTCAGGTTCAAAAAAAAGTATTGGAAGAAAATTTCAATCTCAAAAAACGGTAGATCTCTCTAATTATTCAGGCATTATTATGTATGAGCCCGAAGAGCTTTATATAAAAGTAAAGTCAGGTACTCCAATTAAAGAAATTAAGAAAGCGCTTGAAAAAAATAATCAACATTTAGCTTTTGAACCTACGGATTTTGGACCATTATTTAAAGGGCAAACTAATGAAGGAACAATAGGAGGTGTGCTCTCATGTAATTTTGCTGGGCCTAGAAGATTTAAAGTTGGGAGTGCTAGAGATCATATTTTAGGATTCAGAGGAGTAAATGGAAAAGGTCAGATTATTAAGTCTGGAGGAACGGTAGTTAAAAATGTAACTGGATATGATTTAAGTAAAGTGATCAC
>Ga0307986_10003057_pt1 | contig 11762 bp, 11 predicted proteins | sample EllFjometageno82_FD_203170 | JGI IMG/M metagenome (GOLD analysis project Ga0307986, IMG submission 203170) | Marine microbial communities from Ellis Fjord, Antarctic Ocean - #82 | ecosystem: Environmental > Aquatic > Marine > Unclassified | place: Southern Ocean | collected 2014-10-09
TAATAAATTTAAAATTGAAGATAAAGACAATAAAGATGTAGTTTTTTTTTTGTTATTAAAATATTTTGGGGAAATCGCTTCCACTAATTCAGTTTTAAAATAACCTATTCTATTTTCTGCTTTAGAAGTGTGAAATACGAAAATTTTGTTTGATATTTGTAAAAAATTTCTAATTTTTCTTGAGTTCCCCCCGTAAACTATACCACTGACTTTACCATGAGTGTTTGTAAAAACATTAATTATGTTGGCGTTTTCCCTAAATTTAATCTTAGAAAGTAAAAAACCTTCATCTTGCCAGTTCATAGTTAAATCTTTAGATCAATTAATAATTTCTGTGCGGCATTTTGTTGTGCATCTTTTTTAGACGTTCCAGAAGCGAAATATTTCTTAGATCCTTTAATTTGAACTTCAGCTTTAAAAATGGGACTATGCTGTGGGCCAGTTTGTTTGTTGATTTTATAGATTGGTAAAGTCTTATTTTTTTTTAAACTATATTCTTGAATTTGTGTTTTTGCATCAACTTTTGTGACTGAAGATTTATCTAAATAATCAACCCAAAAATTTAATATAAATTTTTCAACGACTACTATACCTTGGTCAAGATAGATAGCTCCTAACAATGCTTCCAAACCATCACTGATAATCTTGTCGTCGGATCTACTCAGGCCTTTAGAAGAGTTTCCTGTGGTTATGTACTTTTTTAATTCTATTTTTTTTGCAATTAACAAACAGGTTTTTTTGTTCACCAAATTAGCAAATTTTTTATCGATAACACCTTCTTTTTCTTCTGGATAGATTTTAAGTAAAGTTTTTGCCAGCACTAGCCCAAGTACTCTGTCTCCTAAAAATTCTAATTTTTCATTATTATCAATATTATTGTGACTTTTGTGGATTAAGGATTTTTTTAATAATTCCTGGTCTTTGAATTTAACATTAATTTTCTGTTCTAATTTTGTTGTTTGTTCTGTCATTTAAGTAAATTAAAAAACCTTTCAATTCTAAGGGAGTGGTCCCAATTCCAAACTTTTAGAACACTTCCAGAAATAGTATCGTTAGAAAAAAAAATTATTTTAGCATTTCCTACTAAATTTTCACTAGATACATATCCAACGCCATTTAAAAATCTACTATCTGAAGAGCAATCACGGTTATCTCCTAAAAAAAAATAATAATTTTCTGGAACTTTAAACTCATCTGAATCCATAAAAGTTCCATATTTTTTATAAACGGCAATATATTTTTTACCATTGGGTAAAGTTTCTTCATAAGCATTAACTTCTGGTCGCTGCGTGCCGCATCGTATTTTATATTTATTGTTATTTTTTTTTCTTTGAATTTCGTTATTATTCAAAAATATTTTTCCATTTATAAATTGAATAGTATCTCCAGGCATACCAATCAATCTTTTGATGAAATCAGTTCTATTGTCAGTGGGTGTTTTAAAAACAACTAGGTCACCATAATTCGGTTTTTTTTTAAATAATCTTTTTTCAAATAATGGTGGGCTAAATGGAAATGAATGTTTGCTATAACCATATGTATATTTTGAAACAAATATACGATCACCAATTAGTAGTGTTGGCTCCATAGAAGAAGAAGGGATGTAAAAAGGTTGAAAAAACAAAGAGCGTATAATTACCGCAATAATTAGAGCATACAAAATTGTCTGTATATTTTCAAATATTGAGTTAAATAATTTTTTTTTCATTATGAGCTGATTACTACCATAGCTAATGCATATTTTTTTTCATCAGACAAAGAAAGGTGAATCTTATTTCTTTTTTTTATTAATTTTTGTACAATAGTTTTAGTTTTACCTTTCAGTTCAATAAATGGGGCGCCGTACTTATCGTTATTTATCAAGATTTCTTTAAAAGAAACACCTTTGCTAATGCCGGTTCCTAAGGCTTTGGCAAAAGCCTCTTTTGCAGCAAATCTTTTTGAATAAGAAGCAAATTTATTCGATCGAGATTCGCAATAGTTAATTTCTTTCAAAGAAAATATTCTATTTATAAATTTTTTATTTTTATTGATGAGTATCTTAATTCTAGAAATATTAACCACGTCTGTTCCTATGCCAAATATACTATTCATATTATTTAAGAATTTTTTGAAATTTTTTAATAGTAGCTGGTAAACCAATGTAAATAGATTCACCTATCAAAAAATGACCTATATTAAATTCTTTAATTTTTTTTATTTTAGAAATTATTTTTGCTGATTTGTAAGTTAGCCCATGACCAGCATGAACATCGAGTCCAAGCTCAGTTGCGTAATTTACTGCTTTATTAATTTTCGACAACTCCGATTTAAAAGGTTTGTTTTGATTTATTAAATTGCAAATTTTACCTGTATGAAACTCTAGGCAGTCCACCCCAAGGTATTTGGAAGTTTTAACATCTTTTATACTTGGTTCTATAAATAGACTTACTCTAGAATTATTTTTTTTTAGTTTAGATATAATTTTTTTTAAAAAGGTTTGTTTGTAATTCAAATTTAAGCCACCCTCTGTTGTAATTTCTTTTCTTTTTTCTGGAACTATGCAAACAAAATTTGGCTGTTGTCTCAAAGCAATTTTTAACATCTCGTTAGTAGCAGCTATCTCTAAATTCAAAGGAATTTTTAATTTTGATTTAATTTCTTTTAAATCCAAATCATTTATATGCCTTCTGTCTTCTCTCAAATGAATAGTTACTGAGTGAGCGCCACACTTTTCTGCTAAAATCGCAGCGCGTAACGGGCTAGGATAATATTCTCCTCTTGCATTTCTAACTGTAGCTACATGATCTATGTTTACGCCAAGTCTTGTTTTGCTCATTTAAGCTCTCTACTACCAGGTTTAATAGCCGTTAAAGAAATTAAGTTTTCTGGTAAAGCACCTTCTTCGTACGTTGGTATATTTATTTCTATTTGTGATACTATTTTTTTATCAATTAAAGAGTTTCCATTTGATCTATCTATAAGACATGCAAAACCTAAAACTTTTGCTTCGACTATTTCAGCTAACCTAGAGCATTCAATGCTTGATTTACCAGTCGTTATGACATCTTCAACAATTAAAACTTTTGAGTTTTTAGCAATTCTAAAATCTCTTCTTAGTTTAAATTGTCCATTAACACGTTCAGAAAAAATCGTTTCCTTATTAAGCAATCTTCCAATCTCGTATCCAATTACTATGCCACCCATCGCAGGAGATAAAATTAGGTCAATGTCCTTAAATTCATTTATTATTTTTTCTGCAAGAGATTTACAAAAAACTGATGATTGATATGGTTTGCTTAAAAGTTGCGCACACTGAACGTATTGGGCACTGTGTAATCCTGAAGAGAGTATGAAATGGCCATCTAGCAATGCATTAGTTTCTTTTAAAATTTTCAAGGATTCTTCGTATGAAAGCATTTTTTTTCTCTTTGTGTCTAACAATTCTAAAATTTAGATTCTTTTGTTTGATTTGGCTTATCAAGTTTGTAAAGTTTTTTAAATCATTTATTTGTATATCGAAAGAAAAATGAATGAATTTATCTTTTTTTCCTAATAACTCTACGTTCAGAATGTTGCATCCATTTAGACCTATTAATGTACTGATCTCCCCCAATACTCCCGGTTGGTCTGGTAAATCCATTACTAACGTACTTTTGTATTGTTTATTTTTTTTAACTTTATTATCTCCTGTTTTATCTTGCCAGTATCTTCTAATAGCAGCTCTAGCTTTCCCAGTTTTTGAAGAAGATATCCAATGTAATGATGGAGAAACATTTTTAGAGTTAATTATTTCTACAGAGTCTCCGTTATAAAGAACAGATTGTAAAGCTGAGTCGCGGCCATTGATTCTACATCCAATTGCTGTGTTTCCAATATTAGTATGCACTGCATAAGCAAAATCAATTGGAGTTGCATTTCTAGGTAGTTTTATAACCACTCCTTTAGGTGAAAAACAGAAAACATTTTCTTGAAACATTTGTAGTTTAGTAAACTCATAGTAATGTTCAGGATTGTTCCCGGTTTCCATTATTTCAACTAAATCTCTAAGCCAATCATATTCTTTCCAAGATAGATCAGAAAATTTTTCAGATGATTTATATTTCCAATGTGAGGCTATTCCCCTCTCTGCAAAATCGTGCATTTCTAAAGTTCTAATTTGTATTTCAACTCTTTGTTTTTTGGGCCCTATGATAGCTGTATGTATTGACTGATATTTATTAATTTTAGGTGTGGAAATATAATCTTTAAATTTAAATGGTATTGCTGAAAATTTACTATGAAAAATTCCAAGTGTTTTATAGCAGTCAGATACACTTCCTACAATTATTCTAAAACCAATAATATCACTTAAATGCTCAAGAGAAACTTTTTTATTTTGAATTTTTCTCCAGATTGAAAAAGGTGTTTTTTCCCTGCCTGCAAATTTTGCCGATACACCATTTTCTTTTAGAATATTAATTAATTCGTCTGAAATATCCTTGAAATTATCTACTCTATTGTTTTTAATAAACCTCAATCTTTCTGTTATCAAGCCTCTTGCTTTGTTGTTTAGAATTGAAAACGATAAATCTTCAAGTTCATCACGAATTAAATTCATTCCCATTCTTTCTGCTAGAGGTGCGTAAATTTCCATTGTTTCTTTTGCTATTCGTTTTTTTTTATCTTCAGATTTGAACGCATCTATTGTTCTCATATTATGTAAACGATCTGCTAACTTAACTAGCAAAACACGTATATCTTTAGAGGTTGCTAAAATTAATTTTCTAAAATTTTCTGCTTGTGAGTTATCTGTAGCTTTGTCCTCCAAAGCTGATATTTTTGTGACACCATCAACTAAATCTGCAACTTCTTTTCCAAATTCTTTTAAAACAACATCGTAAGTCGTTTTAGTGTCTTCTATGGTGTCATGAAGCAACCCAGTTATTATTGTGGCGCTGTCTAACTTCAACTCCGCTAAAATATCTGCTACAGCAACTGGATGTACTACGTAAGGTACACCCGATACTCTTTTTTGATTTTTATGAGCTTCTATAGCAAAATTATATGCTTTATTTAATGGTTCAGTAGAAAAAAATTTATTATAAGATTGAATTTTTGATAAAAGTTCATTGTTATTAATCATTGATCAATACTAACATGTTCTTTAATTCTTGTAATCTCATTCCTTAATTTATAACTAAGTTTTTTAATTAAAAAATCTATTTTTTGATTAAGTATAGGGTGAATCCACATTGAACATATTTCTTTTAATGGGAAAAGTACAAAATTTCTTAAATGAGCTCTAGGATGTGGTATTGAAATTTTTTTAGAATTAATTATTTCTCCGTTATAATCGATTAAGTCTATATCACATGTTCGTGGTTCATTTTTTGATCCTCTTAAACGTTGTAATTTTTTTTCAATTTTATTAAATTTTTCAATTAAGTTTTCGGGTGAATAATTGCACTTTATTTCTATCCCAATATTTAAAAATTTCGGATTTTTCTCATTCGGATAAGAAGGTGTTTCATAAATACTAGATATTTTTATAATTTTGATGTTTTCTAATGTGATTAATTTCAGAGTTTTTTTTAAATTAAAAAATCTATCACCCTTCGAAGAATCTAAATTTGAACCTACGTTTAAAAAAATCATTTTTTAGAATTGCTAAATATTCTAGCTTTTTCTCTAGACCAGTCTCTTTTTTTCTTAACTTGTCTTTTATCATAAAGTTTTTTTCCTTTTCCTACTGCTATTTGAATTTTAACTTTTCCTTTTTGAAAATATAACCTAGTTGGGACTAATGTTAGCCCTTCTTGATGGATTCTTCCTATCAATTTATTAATTTCTTTTCTTTTTAATAGTAACTTACGGTCACCTTTTGGATTATGATTGTTGTAACTAGATTGCTTGTATAAAGGGATGTGAGAATTAATTAGAAATACTTCTCCGTCTTTATCCACGGCATATGAATCTGCAATGCTTGCTTTTCCGTCGCGTATAGATTTAACTTCAGAACCTTTTAATGATATGCCAGCTTCAATTAGTTCTAAAAAAAAATAATTAAAACTTGCTTTCCGATTAAGACAGATTATTTTTTGCCCAGGAAATTCTTTAGGTTTCATTAAATTAAATTTGCGTACTTTAAAGCTTTCTCAACTGCAGACTTAGTCGGGTCAGTAATTTTGACTAGAGGAAGTCTTACATCATCGGGTGAAAGATTTAACAAAGAAGCAGCGTATTTAACGGGAGAAGGATTACTCTCTATAAATAGAGAATTGTTTAGTGGTGTCAGCAGTTTATTTATATCTTCTGCTTTTTTTTGAAGATCTATGTTTCTTTTTTCTAAAGATGCGTTTTGCATTTCAGAACATAGTTTTGCTGCAACGTTAGCCGTAACACTGATACATCCTCTTCCACCTTTTTTATTAAACTCCAAAGCATTACCGTCTTCCCCGGTCAACATAATAAATTCATTGCCCATTGCTTTGTACTGTTGCTCGGCTCTATTGAGATCACCAGTTGCATCTTTTACTCCAACAATATTTTTTAATTCAAATAAACGAGTCATGGTTTCAACTGACATGTCAATTACTGACCTTGAGGGTATATTGTAAATAATAATTGGTATACCAACATTTTCATTAATTTTTTTATAGTGTTGGAAAAGTCCTTCTTGCGTAGGCTTGTTGTAATAAGGAGTTACTACCAACAACCCGTCTGCCCCAGCTTTATCGGCAAACCTAGAAAGTTCCACTGCCTCAGATGTTGAGTTAGAACCAGTACCAGCTATGACTGGTATTTTATTTTTGCACTCTTTAACTGATAAATTTATTATTTTTTTGTGTTCATCGTGAGAAAGAGTTGGCGACTCACCTGTAGTTCCGCCAGGTACTAGCCCATGTGTACCATTTTCTAAATGATAGTTGATTAATTTTATATAATTACTTTCGTCTAACTTATCTTCCTTGAAGGGTGTAATTAGAGCAACAATTGATCCTTTAAACATATATTAAAATAATATAATTAATTTTAAACTTTTAAACTTTATGCTTTATCTAAAAAATAGTCTAGTAAATTTAACAATAATTTTATATTCCTTGTTTTTTTTAACAATTTCACCAGCTGAAGATAATAATTTTATTTTTCCAAAAAAAAAAATTATCAAAATAACAACGAATGAAGAAAAGCAAATTAAGAATGAGGTAGGTAAGAACTTTAAATCAAGCGATTTACCACGTAAGAAACCACTAAGGCAAAAAACTAGTCTACAAACAAAAAAAAAAACTACAAAGTTACCTGAGAGAGAGAGAATACTAGACAACGTTGTTTCTGATGACCTTTCTCAAAAAAAACCAACTTCACAAAATAATACAAATGTCCAAAAGACTAATGGCTCTTACTTAGAAAGTGAAACAAAAGAAAAAATTGATCAAATTAAAAAAGCAGAAAAATTAAAAGAAACTAAACAAGCTTTAAAACCTAGTGACACTTTTTTATACCCTTCAAAAAAACCTTTAACATATTCAAGTGTTTCAATTAAAGTTGAGTCTAAATCTAAAATACTTAAAGAAAAAGATTACTTATTAGCAAAAAATATTTTTAACCTTATTAAAAAAAGTAAATGGAATACTGCCTTAGAACAAACAAAGAAAGTTAAAGATAAAGAATTTAAAAAACTAGTTTCTTGGCTTTACCTTAAACAAAATGGAAATCAGGCTACATTCAGTGATTATCAAAATTTTATAGCTGGTAATCCTGATTACCCAAGAATTGGGCGTCTAAGATACATGGCAGAACATAAAATTATACTAGAAAATACCTCTCCTAGATCAATTATAAATTGGTTTAATGATGATGAACCATTGAGTGGTACGGGAAAAGTTAAACTTGGTGAAGCTTACTTAAAAATTGGAGAAATTAAATTAGGAACTGCACTTATAAAATCTGGTTGGGAAAAAGCAGATCTTTCGAAAAGGGATGTTAGATACTATAGAAAAAAATTTAGAAAAATACTAACAACTCAAGAACATTTGAAAAGAGCTGATTACTTAGCGTGGGATAATCAGTACTGGGACCTAAAAAGAATGCTTCCTTATCTTCCAAAAAAAGAAAAGCTTTTATATAACGCAAGGTTTATACTTATGACCAACTCATACGGTGTTGATAAGGCAATCTCAGATGTCCCTAAAGAATTAATTAATGATTTAGGTCTTCAGTACAATAGACTTAAGTGGAGAACGCGAAGAAATAGACTGGACGGATCATTGGAAATTTTACGTAAATTTCATGGAGAAGAAACTTTAGTATACCCAAAGCTTTGGTGGAAACTAAGAGAAAATATAACCAGAGATTTAATTTATGAAAAAAAATATTTATTAGCCTATGAAGTTTCTAGTAATCACCACCTAAATGAAGGGCCTGAATTTGCTGATGCTGAGTGGATCTCAGGTTGGCTGGCTCTAAGCTTCCTTAATAAGAGCGAATTAGCAATAAATCACTTTGAAAATTTTTACAATAACGTTGGATATCCAATTAGCTTGGCACGTGGTGCCTTCTGGTTAGGTCTTGCACATGAAAAGAATGGTAATCTAGATAAAGCAAAAAGATATTTTACAGAAGGTTCTATGTTTACCAATACTTATTACGGTCAACTAGCTTTTAAAAAAATCAAACTGGGTGAAGATTTTAAGTTATCACCTGAACACAAACTTTCTGATGGATATGAAAAAGAATTCAATAAAAATAAATTAATTCGTCACGTTAGACTTCTTAAGGAAATGGACAGGACAGAATTTAGTAAAGATATACTTAAGCATTTAGCAACATTAAATGTTGAGAAAGGTAGTGAAATTTTAGCTGCTAAATTATCTACAGAGGTTGGAAGATTTGATTATGCAATACAAATTTCAAAAAAAGCTTCTTATGAAAAAAGATTTATAAACATGTTTAACTACCCCGTGATTTCTATACCAGATAAAATTAATGGGAAGCAGATGCCTTCACAAGAATTAATCCTTGCGATAATTAGGCAAGAAAGTGAGTTTGATGCGCGTGCAAATAGTCATGTTGGCGCTCAAGGATTAATGCAAATTATGCCTGGCACAGCAAAAATAGTAGCAAGAAATCTTAAAACAACTTATAGCAAAAATTTATTAAAAAGTGACCCAAGTTATAATATTAAATTAGGCACTTTCTATTTCAGTTCATTGCTTGAGGATTATGATGGTGTGTTTCCTTTTGCTGTAGGAGCGTATAACGCAGGGCCAAATAGAATTAAATCTTGGGTAAAAAGGTATGGTGACCCAAACAGAGGTGAAATAAATTTTATAGATTGGATAGAGTTAATTAGGTTTAAAGAAACAAGAAATTACGTTCAAAGAGTAATTGAAAATATAAATGTCTATAAATATACTTTAAACAAAGATCCAATAAAAATTGATGGTTTTTTTAGACAATAAATAAATCTACAACAAATTTCTCCTATAATATTTTTAAGTAAAAAATTCCTCACTATAAACAGCTTAGTAGTAAATAAAATGGAAAATAAATATAAACAAGAGATTAATAGACATACTTGTTATTACGGTTAAATTAATTTATTTTGATAAAATATTAAAAAAAATTAATTTAAAAAAAATTAAATTTAATAATAATAAAACTTTTAAAAAAAAATATTATTAACAGATGTATATAAATAAAGCTAAAAAAATTGTAATAAAGTTAGGTTCCTCAACAATAGTTGATAAACTTGGCAAATTTAAAAAAAAATGGTTAACAAGTTTAATAAAAGATATCAAAAAATTAAAAAAAAATAAACAGGAGGTAGTGATTGTTTCATCTGGAGCAATTGCCTTGGGACAAAATTATTTAAAAATAAAAAATAAAAAAGTTAAACTAGAGATGAGTCAAGCCGTAGCTTCTGTTGGTCAAATTTATTTAATAAATGAATTTCAAAAATTGTTTAAAACAAATAAAATTAAAATAGGTCAGATTCTAATTACACCTGATGATACCGAACAAAGAAGAAGAGCTTTAAACGTAAGAAGAACTTTTGAAAATCTTTTCAAACTTGGAGCTGTACCAATTGTTAATGAAAATGACACAACAGCTACTTCTGAAATAAAATATGGTGATAATGATAGATTGGCAGCTAGAGTTGCTCAAATCATTGGTGCTGATTTATTAATAATTCTGTCTGACGTTGATGGACTCTATGAGTCTATTTCAAATAAAAAAACTCTAATCAAAAAAGTTGTAGCTATTGATAATGACATTCTTGCTTTGGTTGATAAAAAAATTAATACTTATGGATCTGGTGGGATGTTGACTAAACTAGAAGCCGCTAAAATTTGCATGAATGCAGGGTGTAATATGTTGATAGCAAATGGGAGTAATCTTAATCCCGTTAATCGAATTATAGAAAGAAAATTATTCACATGGTTTGTACCAAAAATTTCTCATTTAGACGCTAGGAAGAAATGGATAATTAGTTCACTGTCTTCTAAGGCGAAAATTTATATTGATCAGGGTGCTGCAATTGCATTAAAATCAGGCAAAAGTTTACTTCCAGCTGGTATTACTAAAGTTTCAGGTGTTTTTAGAAAGGGAGACAATATATTAATTGTTGATAACAATAATACTGATATCGCAAGAGCTTTATCTTCTTTTACATCTGAAGAAGTTAATAAAATTAAAGGTTTGCAGAGTGACCAAATAGAAAAAATCTTAGGTTATGCCAGTAAATCTGAAATAATTCATAAGAACGATATGGTTATATTATGAAAAAATTAAAACAAATTGGCTTAAATGCAAGAAAAGCTTTTATGCACCTCAATAATTTAGATTCAAAAAAAATAAATAAGACTCTTAATAGCTATGGTCAACTTTTATTAAAAAATAAAAAACAAATTCTTCATGAAAATTTAAAGGATGTAAAATCTTCAACAAGAAAACATCTATTAGACAGGCTTGTATTGGACGAAAAAAAAATAGAGGAGATAAGAAATTCCTTAAATGAAATAATTAAATTTAAAAATCCACTTAATAAAAAGTTAGAAGAATGGAAAACCCCCGCTGGCTTAAAAATAAAAAAAATTACAACACCAATAGGAGTGATAGGCATAATTTATGAAAGCAGGCCGAATGTGACAGCCGATGTCTCTGCCCTAAGTCTTAAATCTGGTAATTGTGCTATATTAAGAGGTGGCTCTGAAGCCTTTAACTCTAACAAAATTTTAGCTAATCTATTTAGAGAAGCTTTAAGTAAAAATAAAATTGATAAAAATTGTGTTCAATTTATTGAAGATAAAAATAGAAGTATTGTAAATTACCTATTGTCTAGCATGTCACAATATATAGATGTGATTGTTCCAAGAGGTGGGAAAGAACTTGTAAAAAAAGTTCAACAGCTTTCTAGAGTTCATGTAATCGGACACCTTGAAGGTTTGTGTCATATTTATGTAGACAAGAACGCCAACATAAAGATGGCCACTAAATTAGTTGCTAATGCTAAAATGAGAAGAACAAGTATTTGTGGTGCGGTTGAAACGTTGCTGATTGATTCAAAATCATTACGAAAACACGCTAAACCAATTATAGATAAACTTACATCTATGGGGTGTGAAGTGGTTGTAGATAAAACAATTAATAAAATATTTAAAAATAAATTTAAATTAGCAAAAGAAATAGATTGGAAAACAGAGTATCTTGATGCAAAAATTTCAATCAAATCAGTAAATGGAGTACATGAAGCCAAAGAACATATATTAAAGTACGGGACAATGCATACTGACAGTATA
>Ga0307986_10003058_pt1 | contig 11762 bp, 10 predicted proteins | sample EllFjometageno82_FD_203170 | JGI IMG/M metagenome (GOLD analysis project Ga0307986, IMG submission 203170) | Marine microbial communities from Ellis Fjord, Antarctic Ocean - #82 | ecosystem: Environmental > Aquatic > Marine > Unclassified | place: Southern Ocean | collected 2014-10-09
ATTTTAACAAATGCATCTTCAATTCTTAGAGAAAACTATTTTAGTAAAATTATTGCAATAACAGGAAGCTGTGGAAAAACTTCTTTAAAAGAACTAATTGGCAAAACTCTAAAAAAAATTAGCAAGGTCACATATTCACCAAAGTCGTTTAATAATAAATTTGGAGTTCCATTAAGTTTATTCAACCTTAAGGAAAATGATGATTTTGGTATTTTTGAAATAGGAATGAATAGAAAAGGTGAAATAGACTATTTATCAAAAATTATTAAACCTGACGTAGGCGTTATAACTAACGTTTCATATGCTCATGCAAAAAACTTTAAAAACATAAAACAGATTGCTTTAGCAAAATCAGAAATTATTTATAATATAAAAGATGGTGGAGCGTTAGTTCTAAATGCCGATGATCAATTTTATAATTTTCATAAAAAAATAGCATTAAAAAAAAAACTAAAAATTTATACTTTTAGTATTAAGAAAAAAAACTCAAATATAAAATTAAATTCTATTAAAAAAGAAGGAAAAAAATATAAAATTTTTATTAATGTAAATAATCAAAAAACATACTTTTTTACTTCTTCTAATTTTGAAAATAATATAATGAATATATTGGCAGCCTTGACAGTCATTATAATTTTTAAAGACATTAATAAATTAGATAAAAATATTTTTTATAATCACCTTATACCCAAAGGACGTGGAGATGTTTCTAAGATAAAAGTTAATAACAAAAATATTTATTTAATTGATGAGAGTTATAATTCAAATCCCCTGTCTTTAAATTCTGCAATAAAAAACTTCGATATGATTAAAATAAATAATTCAAAAAAACATTTAATATTAGGTGATATGCTAGAGCTGGGTAATCATTCAAAAAAATTACACTCAGACATTAGTCAAGTCATAAACAGAACTTCAATCAATAAAGTCAATGTTATTGGTAAGTATATTGAGAAAACATATAAAAATATTAATAAAGATAAGAAAGGCATAATTTTGAAAAAAAACTCTGAAATAATTGATTTGATAAAAAACAATATAAATAATAATGATTATCTAATGATCAAAGGTTCAAATTCAACAGGACTTTATAAACTAACCAATGCTCTAAAAACTGGGAAGATTAATGCTTTATAATTTCATTTTAGATTTTGTTGACACATACACATTTCTCAATGTTTTTAAATATCTTACTTTTAGAACTGGATTGGCAATGTTTACATCTATGCTAATAGTACTGTTAATTGGAACACCATTTATTAAATTTTTTTCAGCTAATCAGATTTTAGATCCTATAAGAAATGATGGACCTTCAGATCATATTATAAAAAAAATAGGCACACCGACTATGGGTGGTGTGTTAATTCTTATAGGTTTATTTTCAGGTATTTTTTTATGGGGAGATTTATCAAGTAGTTATATTTGGTTTTTAATTTTCATAGTTACTTCTTTTGGTTTACTTGGAGCCTATGATGATTATTTAAAAATTAAATATAAAAATTCATCTGGCATTTCTTTTAAATTTAAAATTATTTCTCAAATATTAATAGCAATAATAGGTATACTATTATTGAGTCATTTTAGTGATTACAAAGAATTAACAAATTTATATTTTCCATTTTTTAAAAATTTAATAATAAATCTTGGTTGGTTTTTTATACCATTTTCTATTTTTATAATTGTAGGGTCTTCAAATGCAGTAAATTTAACGGATGGTCTTGATGGACTTGCAACTGTACCGGTTATACTAGTTGCAGGATGCTTTGCATTTATTAGCTATGTTACTGGCAATATAGTTTTTTCGGATTATTTACAAATACCCTACATTAAAGGTGTTGGTGAAGTATCAGTATTTTGTGGATCTATTATTGGGGCATGTCTTGGTTTTTTATGGTTTAATGCACCACCAGCAAAAATTTTCATGGGAGATACAGGATCTTTAGCACTTGGAGGATCATTAGGAGCGATTGGAATAATTACTAAACATGAAATAGTTTTAGCTATTACAGGAGGACTATTTGTGCTTGAAGCAGTTTCGGTAATAGTTCAGGTTGTTTCATTTAAATTAACAGGAAAAAGAGTTTTCATGATGGCACCAATTCATCATCATTTTGAAAAAAAAGGTTGGTCAGAATCCACAGTGGTCATAAGATTTTGGATTATTTCTATAATTCTAGCAATGATTGGTTTAGCAACATTAAAATTAAGATAATGCTAAAAAAAAAGAATATCTTTTTTAAAAAAGAGATTTTAATTTATGGACTGGGTAAAAGTGGTTTATCCACATATCAGTTTTTAAGAAAAAAAAGTAATCTCTACTTATTTGATGACAATAAATTTTTTAATAAAAAAACTAAAATAAAAAAAAGATTAATTAGTCATAATGATATTAAGAATAAAGAATTTGACTATATAATAATTAGTCCAGGAATTAATGTTAATAAATGTTTGCTTGCTAAATATTTAAAAAAGAATTCAAATAAAATTAACACCGATTTAGATATTTTTTATAGCTCATATAGTACAAATAAAAACATCTCAATTACAGGAACTAATGGCAAATCTACTACATCTAAAATTCTTTATAACGTATTAAAAGATCAAAAATTTGATGTGAGATTGGTTGGAAACATAGGTAATCCAATTTTACTTGAAAAAAATATTAAAAAAAATACAATTTTTGTTATAGAGGCATCCTCATATCAACTGGAATATAGTAAATTATTTAGAACTACTTACGCTGTTATACTGAATATTTCCCCAGATCATTTAGAGCGACATGGAACATTAAGAAACTATATTAAGGCAAAATTTAAATTAGTTAAAAACCAAACAAGTAGAGGAATAGCATTTTTAAATACAAATAATTTACATATTAAAAAAGAGATAAAAAAAATCAAAATTATTTCTAAAATAATTAGAATTAACAAAACTATTAACCCAAAATTTTTGGAAACAATAAACAATCCGTATTTTATTACAGAAGGTAATAAAGAAAATTTATCTTTTGTAATCGAGATAGCTAAAAAATTTAATATAAATCAAAAAAATTTACTTAAAACATTAAAAAATTTTAAAGGACTAAAGTATAGACAACAAATAATTCATAGATCAAAAAATTTAACTATAATTAATGACTCCAAAGCAACAAGTTATTCTTCATCAGCAAGTATACTTAAATCTTTATCAAATGTTTATTGGATAGTTGGGGGATTAGCAAAAAAAAATGATAAATTCCTGCTATCTAAATATAATTGCAAAACTTTCAAAGCTTATATTTTTGGAAGAGATAAGAGACATCTTTTTAAGCAGTTAAAAAATGTAATGAATTGTCAACATTTTCAAAATATAGTTTTTTTAGTTAAAAAAATTTTTTCAGATATAAAAAAAGAAAAAAATAAAGAGCATAAAATTATTCTTTTTAGTCCAGCTGCAGCTTCTTTTGATAGTTTTAAAAATTTTGAAGACAGGGGAAAATATTTTAATAGTCTTATTAAAAAATTAATAAATGTTTAGCAATAATTTAATTTATAGATTTTATTATGTGTGGTGGAAAAATATTGATAAGCCAATTTTTTTGATAATAGTACTTTTGTTTACTTTAGGTTTATTTTTCTCTCTCGCATCAACATCATTAATTGCATCTGGAAAGCTGGATACTAATAGCTACTTTTTTTTCTTTAGACATTTAGCCTATATATGTCTTGGCATATTTGTGATATTTTTTTTTTCGTCTCTAAGTCAAAAAAATTTATTTAGAATTTCAATTATATTATTTTTCTTTTTTTTGTTTTTTTTAGGGCTAGTACCTATTATAGGAGTTGAGGTTAATGATTCAAAACGTTGGCTTGAATTATTTTTTTTACCAAGATTTCAACCAATAGAAATTCTTAAACCTTTTACTATAATTTTACTTGCAACAGTTCTAAGTAGTGAAAAAAATTTTCATATTTATTATAAATATTTTTTAAGTTTTATTACTATTTTACCAATAGCACTTTTGTTAATGATACAACCTGATATTGGTCAAACTTTACTTGTTTTTTTATCGTGGTTAACACTAGTTTTTATATCTGGTATTAGTCTATATATATTTATTATTTTTTTTGGCTTATCATTTATTATTTTATTATATTCAATTTTTTTTATTCCTAGGTTTGAATATATTAGAAATAGAATTGATTCCTTTTTTTACCCCAGTACAGGAACGCATGGTGGACAGTCAGAAAAAGCCATAGATGCTATAGTTAGTGGGGGTTTTTTTGGTAAAGGTATTGGAGAGGGCACATTGAAAAATAAAATACCTGACGCACATACTGATTTCGTTGTTTCTGTAATATCTGAAGAATATGGTGTGGTAGTGATTATTTCATTATTAATAATCTTTTTATTTTTTATCTATAATGTATTTAAAAAACTATATTCTGAAAAAAATGAAAAAATAAAACTTATTTTGGCTGGCTCAATAACACTTATATTAGTTCAAACGTTAATTCATTTAGGGGTTAATATTAGATTATTTCCTACAACAGGCATGACATTGCCTTATTTAAGTTATGGTGGCTCATCAATCATAGGAGTTTCTGTTTTATCAGGTATAATTTTAAATTTAACAAAGAGAAAAGTTAATTAAAATGAATAAAAAAATTTTAATTAGTACTGGTGGTTCTGGAGGACATGTTGTTCCTGGAACGATATTTTATGAACATTTAAAAAATAATTTTGATGTTTTTATGTGTTCTGATCAAAGAGGTGCTCAATTTTTGAATAGAGAAAAATATAATGTAGAAATTATTAATACCCCTAAATTATCAAAGAATTTATTTTTACTACCATTTAAATTATTATTAATATTATATTTAACAGTAAAATCTTTCTATTTTTTAAAAAGAAAAAAAATTGATATATTAATATCTACAGGAGGCTACATGTCTTTACCCCTATCTATAGCTTCTAAAATCCTTAATATTAAAATATTTCTATTTGAACCAAATATGGTTTTGGGAAGAGCAAATAGATTATTTATAAATTTTTGCGAGAAAATTTTTTGTTATTCTACTAAAATCAAAAATTTTCCAAGTAAATTTACTAATAAAATTATAATAATTAACACATTATTAAGAAAAGAATTTTACCAATTAAAACCAAGTGAGAATATTAATCAAAAAATTAATCTGTTGATAATAGGCGGGAGCCAGGGAGCAAAATTATTTGATACTGCTATTAATGACTCAATAATAAAGCTTTCAAAAAAATATGAATTAAAAATTTTTCAACAAACTAACCTTGAGAACTATAAAAGTTTTAAAAATTTTTACTTGAAGAATAATATTGATAATGAATTATTTGATTTTAAAGAAAATATTTCTGAATTTATGAGTAAGGCAAACATATGTGTAACTAGAGCAGGAGCATCAACATTAGCTGAATTAATTTTTTTAAATGTAGCACATATTGCCATACCTTTACCATTTGCTAAAGATAATCATCAATTTGAAAATGCTTCTTTCTATGAAAAAATGGGATGTAACTGGATTTTAAATCAAAGTGAACTTAATGAAATTAATCTAACCAATAAATTGATTAATATAATTAAAAATAAAGATCGATATTTAGATAAAAAAAGGAATATGAAAAATTTTAGCTATCAAAACACATGGAATAATATAAATCAAAAAATTATAAGTGAAATAAATGAAAATTGAATTAGCAAAAACTGAGATTATACATTTTGTTGGTATAGGTGGAATTGGCATGAGTGGTCTTTCACTTGTAATGAAGGGAATGGGATTTAATGTCCAGGGTAGTGATATTTTTGGTAATAAAAATATTGATCGACTAAAAAAAAACAAAATAAAGATTTCAATAGGTCATAAAAAAAAAAATATAGAAAAAGCAACAATTTTAGTTATCTCATCAGCAATAAAAAAAAATAATTCAGAATTAATTGAGGCTAAAAAAAAACAACTACCAACCTATAAAAGAGGTGAGATGTTAGCGCATATAGTTTCGCTAACTAAAAATATTGTTGTAACAGGGTCGCATGGCAAAACCACTACAACCTCACTTTTGGCTGGAATATTTTCAAAAACAAAATTAGATCCAACAATCATTAATGGAGGTGTTCTTAATTCATTAAAAAATTCTGCTAAACTTGGTAAAAGTGATTGGTGTATTTTAGAAGCAGATGAATCCGATGGAAGTTTTGTTCATGTGCCACCGACATATTCAATTGTAACAAATATCGATAGAGAGCATATGGATTATTACAGTTCAATGGATGATTTAAAAAAATTATTTATTAAATTTATTAATAGAGTTCCATCATTTGGAAAAGCATTTATTTGTATTGATGATAAAAATAATACCGAATTATTAAAAAAAATTAAGATAAAGAATTATTACACATATGGAACAAATCCAAGATCACAGTTTTATATTAAAAATATAAAACAGGTTAAAGAATTTTCAGAATTTGATTTGTCAATTAAATTACCAGGAAAAAAAAATACATTAATTAAAAAAATAAAGGTCCCACTTTTAGGAGTACACAATATCAGAAATTCTACGGCAGCAGCAGCAGTAGCAACAACAATTGGAATTCCAAAAGAAACTATTAAACAAGGATTAAAAGAATTTAAAGGTGTGCAGAGAAGATTCAATAAAATATTTACTTATCGTGAAACCAACTTTTATGATGATTATGCTCATCATCCAACAGAAATAAAAGAAGTGTTAAATGGTGTGAGAGCTGTTTATAAAAAAGAAGAAATAATTTGTGTGTTTCAACCTCACAGAATATCTAGATTAAAAGATTTAAAAAAGGAGTTTAGCTTATCATTTAAAAAAGCAGACTCTGTAATTTTATGTCCAATATATGCTGCGGGAGAAAAATTAAAATTAGGTTTTAATTATAATGATTTTGCAAAGGATATTATAAAAAACTCTAAAGTTAAATTGTTTTTAGTTAAAGACCAGTATCAACTAGCAAAATTTGTAAAAAATAATATTTATGGAAAAAAAATAGTTATTGGAATGGGCGCTGGATCAATTTCAAACTGGATGAAAGAATTGCCAAAATTGATATAATGTTAATAGAAGAAATAAAAAAATTTTCAAATGCAACAAATAACGAGTTTCATTTTGATTATGATCTAAAAAAAAATAACTGGTTTAATATTGGAGGCAAAACAAAAGTTTACTTTAAACCAGAATCTCTTAAAAATTTAGTTGAATTTTTAAAAAAATTTGGTTTAAAAGAAAAAATATATGCACTAGGTGCTGGCTCAAATACCCTTATTAGTAATAATACTTTTAACGGTATAGTTATTAAATTAGGTAAAAGTTTTTCTAATATTTCATTACTACCAAATAATATTATTGTTGCAGGTAGTGCCTGTAATGATAAAAAATTATCAGAATTCGCAAGTGATAATGAAATCGGAGGATTAGAATTTTTGTCATGTATACCTGGAACAATAGGTGGTGGTTTAAGAATGAACGCAGGTTGTTTTAATAGAGAATTTAAAGACATATTAGTTTCTGTTCAGGCAATTGATAGGGTTGGGAGAGTAATTACAATTCCATCAAATAAAATTGTATTTGAATACAGAAATAATAACTTATCAGAGGATTTAATTTTTTTAAGTGCTTCTTTTAAGGGATACAAAAAAGATAAAAAAAAAATTGATCAAGAGATGAAAAAATTAAAAACTGTCAAAGATAGTGCTCAACCAACTAAAATAAAGACAAGCGGTAGTACATTTAAAAATCCAATTAAACAAACAAAAAAAAAAGTTTGGGAGCTTATAAAGGAGTCTGTATCACTAGATATAAATTTTGGTGATGCTCATATTTCAAAAAAACATTGTAATTTTTTTGTAAATAAAAATAATGCCAGTTTCAATGATATGAAAAAATTGATAGACTTTGTTTCTAATAGTGTTGAAAAAAAAACAGGAATAAAATTAGAAAAAGAAATAAAAATATTAGAGTAAATATGACAAAAAAAGTTTTAGTTCTTTGTGGTGGAATTTCAAAAGAAAGATTAATAAGCTTGGAAACTGGCAAAGAGGTAGCTAAAGAACTAAAAATAAACAAATATGAAGTAATAATTTGTGAACCAGATAATAACTTATTAACAAATATAAAATCACAAAAACCAGATGTTATATTTAATGCTCTGCACGGACAATTTGGTGAAGATGGTTATATTCAAACAATATTAGAAACCCAGAAAGTTCCTTATACACATTCAGGTGTGATTTCATCGTCAATCGCAATGGATAAAGAGATTTCAAAAAAAATATTTATACAAAATAAAATATTAACACCAAAATATATTAAATTTATATATAAAAAAAATACTAAAAATATTATCAAAAAAATTCAAAAAAAATTAAAATTCCCAGTAGTAATTAAACCTATTAATGAAGGCTCTAGTGTTCATGTTTATATATGTAATAAAAAAAATATCTTAAAAAAATTAAGAATATTAAGCTTTTATAAAGAAATTCTAATTGAAGAATTTATTCCAGGAAGAGAAATTCAAGTTGCAATAATGGGTAAAAAAAAACTAGGTACTATAGAGCTAAGACCTAAAAGAAAATTTTATGATTATGAGGCAAAATATAATCCTAAAGCAAAAACGGAACATATAATTCCAGTAGATTTAAGTAAAAAAGATCTAAAGAAAGTAACAGACACTGCATTTAAAGCTCATACTAAAATTGGATGTCGAGGTTTAACAAGATCTGATTTTAAACTTTATAATGGAAAATTTTATTTATTAGAAATTAATACTCAACCAGGTATGACAAAACTTTCATTAGTTCCGGAAATTGCCAGACATGCAGGAATAAGCTTTATAAAATTGATTGAATGGACATTAAAAGATGCATCAATCAATAGATAAAAAAAACAAGATATTCGTATACTTAATATTTTTTATTTTTTTATGCACAATTAGTCATAAATCAATTGAAAATCAAAAAATGTTTTCAACAAAAATTGAGTCAATTGAAGTACTTGGCCTTTCAGAATCAAAAAATTTAGAGATTAAAGAAAGATTAAATCAATTGTTATTTAAAAATATTTTTTCAGTTAACAAAAATAATGTTAAAAGGATCATATCCAATTATAACTCAGTAGAAAGTTATAAGGTGCAAAAAATTTATCCCAAGCATATTAAAGTAGAATTAGAACCAGTAAAATTACTAGCACAAATACAGGGTCATAATTCTTATTTAATTGGCTCAAATGGTAAACTCATTATTAGGGAAAACAAGAATGAAATATTACCATTTTTTTTTGGTAAGTTTGATGAGCAAAAATTTTTATTATTCAAAAAAATTATAGATAAATCTAATTTTAGATTTAGTGATTTTAAATCAATATTTTATTATCCTTCTAATAGATGGGATGTTTTGACAGTCGAGGATATTTTAATAAAATTACCTGAAAAAGAATTATCTAAAGTTTTAAAAATTGCACATCAAATTATAAATGATGATTATTTTGCTAATAATAAAACTCTTGATTTAAGAATTCCAAAACACTTGGTTGTTACAAATGAATAATAAAAAATTTGATGTATATTTTGACTTGGGATCTTCCCATATTAGAGTGGGAGCTTTTAACAAAACTGAACAAGAAAACTCTTTTCAAATTAAAAAAAGCTGCATTTCAAATTTTACAAACAAAAATTTTAACTTATCAAATGCCGAATCTACTATGGAAGAAATTATTTTAACGATAGAGAAAAAATCGAATGAATATTTAGATAAAATAGATTTAATGATTGATAGCCCAGAATTTTTTTCTGTTAGTCTTTCATTATCTAAAAATTTTGATGGCTCAAAACTTAAAAAAGAAGATGTACAATTTTTAATTCAAGATGCAAAACAACAAATTTTAAGAAACTATCAAAATGATAAAATAATTCATATTATAGTTCAGAATTATAAAATTGATAAAATAGACTATGATTTTTTATCTACGGAAGTTGTTTGCAACATTTTATGTGTTGATATTATTTTCATATGTTTGCCAAAAAAAATTGTTGATGAATTAAAAAAATTGTTTGCTAAATTCAATGTTTTAATTAATCAAATTTCTTTTTCTAGCTATGCTAAATCTTTAAATTATAGAAATAATTTTGCAGCTGATGAAAATATAGCTTTTATTGATATGGGATTTAACAAAACTTCAATTATTTATTATAATAAAAATATTATAAGATTTTTTAACACCATACCGGTTGGTGGTAATCATATTACTAAAGATATTTCAGAAATACTAAAAATAGACTTGATAAAAGCCGAGAAGGTTAAATTATATTTTGACAAGGATCAAAATTTTTTAGATGAAAATAAACTATCTCTTGATCTGATCCAAAATATAATATTTGCTAGAGTAGAAGAAATTTTAGAATTATGTGATAAATCTATTAAATTAAATCAAAACCCATACGAAATTGAGCAATTTAAAATGGTTTTAATGGGTGATGGTTCAAAAATACTAGACAATGAATTTAAGGAAAAAATTTCTTTTTTAAAGGTTATTAATTTAATTGAAGAAACTAATTTAGGAATTTGTGAATCTGCCGCTAAAGTAAGCCAGGGTATCAATAAACGTGAAGTTGTTGTGGTGCCAAAAAAACAATTAAAAGTAGGTTTTTTTGAAAAACTTTTTCATTTTTTTAGTTAATTCAGTATTTTCCTGTAACATTTCTTGTTTTCCTTATTTTTCACTTAAAAATTATAAGATTTGTAATGTCTGTTTTAAATCAAAAAACAATAAATAAAAATATATCGTTAGAAGGTGTTGGACTTCACAGTGGAATAAATTCTAAAATTACTATTAAGCCTGCAGCACCTAATACTGGAATAATTTTTAAAAGAGTAGATATAAAAGAAGACAATTTAATTTTCCCTGATGTATTCAATGTAAGCAGCGCCATCTTTTGTACAACCATTTCAAATGAATCTGGAGCAAGTGTTTCAACTATCGAACATTTAATGGGAGCATTTTATGGAATGGGCATTGATAACGCTTTAATTGAAATTGACAATCAAGAAGTGCCAATTTTAGACGGATCAGCAAAAGTATTTGTTGAAGCAATTACTAATGCTGGCATAAAAATTAGCAATACACCGATTAAAATTATTAAGATTGAAAAAAAAATTGAGTTTAAAGATGGAAAAAAATCAATCTCAATTGAACCAAATAAAATCAGCTTAGATATTGATTTTGAACTGAAGTATGAAAATGATCTTATAGGTGACCAAAGAAATTTAATAAATGTTTATGAATCAGATTTAACAGAGATTTATAATTCTAGGACCTTTTGTCTGTTTGAAGATGTGAAAAAATTAAAATCTATGGGATTAGCAAAAGGTGGAAGCCTTGAAAATGCAATTGTTGTTAAAGAAAATAAAGTTTTAAATAAAGAAGGTCTTAGAAATAATAAAGAATTTGTTAATCATAAAATTTTAGATTGTATGGGTGATCTTTATTTAACAGGATATAAGATAATAGGTAAAATTATCTGCTCACAAGGTGGACACAAACTTACAAATCAACTACTTAGAAAAGTTTTTGAAAATAAAGAAAATTTTTCATTAATAGAAATTAAAGAAAAAAACCTTCCACATGCCTTTATTAATAGAGGCCAATTAAAGTCTATCGCATAATTTTTTTTTACTATATTAATTAGATGGTTCAATGAAATTTTTATATAAATTAACATTATTATTAATTCT
>Ga0307986_10003059_pt1 | contig 11752 bp, 10 predicted proteins | sample EllFjometageno82_FD_203170 | JGI IMG/M metagenome (GOLD analysis project Ga0307986, IMG submission 203170) | Marine microbial communities from Ellis Fjord, Antarctic Ocean - #82 | ecosystem: Environmental > Aquatic > Marine > Unclassified | place: Southern Ocean | collected 2014-10-09
ATTTATTTTGTATGTTTGTTATCTCAAAAATATTTTCTTCTTTTATTTTTTTGGACAATTCAGGTAGTGCCACTGTTCCAATTGCAATTCCAGCAATAGCTAAATTAATTTGATAAATTCTGTCTGCGTAATATAAATAAGAAACTGCTCCAGCTTCAAAAGAAGCAATAATTGTACCAACTAAAATATTAATTTGTGTTACACCAGATGAAAATATACTTGGCAATAATTTCTTAAAAAAAAATTGAATTTTTGAATTAATTTTAATTTTAAAATTAATAGAAGGTTTGTAATAATACCTAGTAAAAAAAATTAAAAATATTAACTGAAATACGCCAGCTAATGTAACTGCGTAGGAGAGATTAAATTCGAAGTTAAGTTTAAAAAAATAAGAAATTAACAAGCTCATGATTAAAAAAATATTTAATATAATTGGTGCTGCTGCTGCAGCTGCAAATTTATTATTAGAATTTAATATCCCTGAAAAAAAAGACGACAAACTAACAAAAAGCAAAAAAGGAAAGGTAATTCTTGTAAGCTCGATAGCTAGATTAAATTTTTCTGCATTTTCATAAAAACCTGGCGCTATTAAGTAAACTATTACTGGGGTAAAAATTTCTACTAAGAAAACAAAACCTAATAAAGCTATTATTAAAAGATTTAATACATCGTCTGCGAACTTCTTTCCTTCTGTTTTGCTAATTGTATTTTCTTCTACATAACTTGGGATGAAAGCTGCATTAAAAACTCCTTCAGAAAAAAGTCTTCTAAAGGTATTAGGAAGCCTAAAAGCTACAAAAAAGGCATCAGCATATATAGAAGCACCTAGAAAGATTGCTATTAATATATCTCTAAAATATCCGAGCACCCTACTAATCAAAGTATAAAAACTGAAAATAGAAGTTGAAGATAATAAGTTCATAAATATAACTATTAAAAAAAATTAAATTATTGATGATTTTACCTATTTTATATTACATAATAAATTTTAATGACAAAAAAATCTAAAATTGACCATTACTCAGATAAAGAGGCATTGGATTTTCATACACAAGGTAAGTCAGGTAAAATTGAGATAAATTCATCTAAACCATTAATAACAAAAAGAGACTTATCCTTGGCATATTCTCCGGGTGTTGCGGTGCCAGTTAAAAAAATAGCAGAAAACCCAGAGACCGCATATGATTACACAAGTAAGGGGAATTTAGTAGCTGTAATCAGCAATGGATCCGCAATTTTAGGTCTTGGAAATCTTGGTGCTTTAGCTTCAAAACCTGTGATGGAAGGAAAATCTGTTTTATTCAAAAGATTTGCAGATATAGATTCAATCGACATTGAAGTCGATAGTTCTGATGCTGATGAAATTATTAATACTATTAAAAATATTGGTAATACCTTTGGTGGGATTAACTTAGAAGATATCGCGGCACCGGACTGTTTTATTATAGAACAAAAATTAAAAGAACTTTTAGATATTCCTGTTTTCCATGATGACCAACATGGTACAGCAATAATTACAACTGCCGCTCTTATTAACGCTTTGGATATTTCAAAAAAAAATATTAATGAAGTTAAAGTTGTTGTAAATGGTGCGGGAGCATCTGCAATAGCTTGCACAAATTTATTTAAACTTTCTGGCGTTAAAAATGAAAATGTAATTATGTGTGATAGGTCAGGTATTATTTATAAAGGCAGAAAAAATGTTGATCAATTTAAATCAGCTCATGCTAATGAAACAAAATTAAGAACACTTGCAGACGCTATAATTGGTGCTGATGTTTTTCTAGGTTTGTCCGCTAAAGATATGCTTACAAAAGATATGGTTAAATCAATGGCAAAAAATCCTATTATTTTTGCATGTGCTAATCCAGATCCAGAAATTAAACCAGAGCTAGTGGAAGAGGTGAGATCTGATGCGATTGTAGCAACTGGTAGATCTGATTATCCAAACCAAGTTAATAATCTCATTGGCTTTCCTTATATTTTTAGGGGGGCTCTAGATGTCAGGGCAAAAGAAATTAATGAAGAAATGAAAGTGGCAGCAGCAAAGGCAATTGCTCAATTGGCGAGGGAGGAAGTGCCCGATGAAGTAATTGCAGCATATGGTGGGGAAAGGCCAAGATATGGAAAAGAGTATATTATTCCTTCAACATTTGATCCAAGATTAATTAGCGTCATACCCGCTGCTGTAGCAGAAGCTGCTATGAAGTCTGGTGTTGCAAGAATAAAAATTAATGACATAGAAAAATATAAAGAAGATTTGTCAAGAAGGCTTGATCCATCAATGAATATTATGCAGGGTATTAATGCTCAAATTAAAAAATCACAAAAAAGAGTTGTTTTTGCGGAAGGTGAAGATCTTAATATTCTAAAAGCTGCTGTGGCATTTAAAAATAGTAAATTAGGAATTCCAATCTTAATTGGAAAAGAGGAAAAAATTAAGGAACAGTTGAAAAATATAGGTCTAGATGAAAATTTTCAAATAGAAATTATTAGTTCTAAAAATACTGAAAAAAGAGAAAAATATACCAAACACTTATACCAAAAGCTCCAAAGGAGTGGGATGTTAGAAAGAGAATGTGATCATCTTGTGAGAAACGATAGGGTAACATGGGGTTCGTGTATGGTTGCTTGTGGGGACGCGGATGCAATGGTTACTGGGGGAACAAGGCACCATGCAGCTACAATAGAAAAATTAAATAAGGTAGTAGAATCAAGACTTGGAGAAATAATTTTTGGACTCACTATGCTTGTTTCAAAAGGTAGGACGGTTTTTGTGGCAGATACCAATGTGCATGATAATCCAACTGCGGAACAACTTGTTAAAATAGCTATCTCAAGTACTAGGGTTGCGAGATTATTTGGATTTGATCCTAAGGTGGCTTTTCTATCTCATTCAACTTTTGGCAAACCTGCGACGGAAAGAACAAAACATGTTAGAGAGGCTATTGATTTGATGAAAACGATGAAAATTGATTTTGATTATGACGGTGAAATGCAACCAGATGTCGCTTTAAACCCTGAATACAAAGCTTCATATCCCTTTTCTAAAATTGTTGGTAATGCAAATATTTTAATAATGCCTGCCTTACACAGTGCTTCGATAACTGTTAAATTAATGAAGACTTTTGGTGGTGCAAAATTAATTGGACCGCTGCTAATTGGTCTAGGCCTGCCAATCGAAATTGCTCCTTTGAGATCGTCTCCATCAGAAATTTTAAATCTTGCTTCTATCGCTGCTTATTCGTCAGAAGTAATTGATTACAAAAGTTAAATTTTATTTCTACTAAGTTCAGACACCAGGTAAATAGTTGGTATAACTTCATCGACATCATAGATTTTTTTTGCTTCTAATATAACTTCTTTTTTTTCTTTATCATTCTCAGCAATACCAAAAATGTAAACTTTCTTATTAATAGTTTCCAGGGTGTAGTTTCCGGACTTTATTATTTTATTAAAAATTAAACTCGTTCTTAGCTGTGTGGTGATTAAAATATCTTTAGCTGTGCTTTTAAAATTAGATTGACCTTTTATAGTTATAGCGTTTTTAACTGATCTTACACCTTTAGTTTCCCATGCCATTTTTGTAATTTTTATTTTTTCTTCAGGTTCGTCTACTTTTCCTGTTAAAAATATTCTTCCATCTAGAATCTCGATTTGTATTAATAAAAAATATTTTTTTTTGGCAAGCGTTAGTCTGGCAACTAAATTTTTTTGCATAATTGTATCATCAATTTGCATACCTACAGTTCTGGGATCAAATCCAATGCTAACTCCTTTTCCAAAAGTGGAAAAGCTTGATTTACCACAACTCGTCATCAGTAAGAATAAGAAAGTAAAGCTAATTATTTTTATCATTATTTTTTATTTTCAGACAAACTTCATATACTTTTTTTTTAGAAATTTTTTCTTTTTTTGATATTAACTCAACAACATCTTTTAAACTATACTTTTTAAGATATTTTTCAGCTTGACTAGTAATATCTTTATCTGACTCTATCTCGTTATTTTGATAAATCTTTGAAATAACAATAGTTAGTTCACCCTTAAGAGCTGTTTTGAAAGGCTTTATTGTATTTATTGAATCTCGATAAAATGTTTCATGCATTTTTGTAATTTCTCTTGCTATAACAATATCTCTACCAGAAAAATATTCTTTAAAAAAATTTATATAAAAATTTATTTTTATTCCTGGCACAAAGAATACTAAAGAAAAATCTAAACTTTTAATGCTATTCAAAACCTTAATAAGATTATTTTCAGTCTTTGGTAAAAATCCATAAAAAAGAAACTTATCATCAAAGCCTGATATACTAGTTGCTGCTGTAATTGAAGATGCTCCAGGTATTGGAAAAATTTTAATTTCTTTCTCTATGCACTCCTTAACTAATAAAGAGCCTGGGTCGGAAAGAATTGGTGTTCCTGCATCAGAAATTAAAGACAAAATTTTGCCTTCATTTAAATATTCTATAATCTTTTGTAGCTCTTTTTGTTCATTAAACTTATGATAAGAAATAAGTTTTTTTTTTATATTATAGTGGTTTAATAATTTTAAAGATCTTCGCGTATCTTCACACAATATTATGTCTGATTTTTTTAATACCTCAAGAGACCTTAATGTTATATCATCTAAATTCCCTATGGGCGTTGATACAATATATAATCCTGGCTTAAATTCGTTCATAAAAAATGATTAAAATTATTATTACATTTTTATCTTACATATTCATATTATTTAACTGTAATCTAGCGGCAGATGAGGTTGATGGAAAACTCAGAATTGGTTTGCTGGCACCTTTTACAGGAGAATACAAAAGTTTAGGAGAATCTTTATTATTATCTACTCAGCTCGCATTAGCTGAAATAAACGATGAAAATATTATAGTTGTACCAAGAGATAGCGGAACTAATGATAAAAAGAAATTAAATATGGCAATTAGAGAAATAATAAAAAATGGAGCTAAAATAATTATTGGGCCCATGTCTTCATCGTCGTTTGAGGAATTAGAAAAGTACAGAGATACAATTTTTATTTCTCTCTCAAACAAAGAACCAAAAATTTCTAATAATGTAATCAATATAGGAATAAGCTTGGAGTCTCAGATGAGAACAATAGAACAATTTTTAATTAAACAAAAAAAAAGAAAAACTATAATTTTATACCCTACAAATGAATACGAAAAATTTATAGATCAAAAAATTAAATCTCTTAAATTAAAAAACTTTAAAATTTTTAAATATAATCCTGATCCTAGAGTTCTTACCGGGGAAATAGAAAAAATAACAAATTATACTAAGAGGAAAAATAACCTTGAAATAAGAAAAAAAGTTTTAAAAAAACTAGAGGATCCACAGTCTAAAAAAGAGTTGGAGGATCTTGAAAGACTATATACATTGGGCCCTGTAGATTTTGATTCACTTATAATTATAGATTTTGGAAGTAGCTTAAAAAGTGTCTTAGCGTCTCTTATTTTTTCAGATGTTAGTGATGAATATGTATTGTTCACAACAGTGAACCAGTGGTTTGATGAAAATATATTTCGCGGAAATTCTGTAAAAAATCTATATTTTCCTTCAGTCAATATGAAAGAGTTTAAAGAATACAATAAAAATTATTATAAAGCCTTTTCAATGAAACCGGATGAAATTACAATCCTTTCCTACGATGCCTTAGGTTTGATTTATTATGTGTGGAATAAGAATAATGGCATCAGTTCAATCGATGATTTTTTTATTAAAGAAAAAATTAAAGGTAAAATTGGTACTTTTGAATTTAAAGACAACAGAGTATCACAGCAGTTGAAAATGTATAAAACTGAAAATAATAAATTTAAAGAATATTAATTTTATTTTTTAATTTTTTAAAAGCTATATACCGGTGATCCATAAGCATTTTTTTATTTTTTCCCATTTGGCCAAAAGTTAATTTCTGTCCTACTGGAATAAAAATAGGGTCATATCCAAATCCATTTTTTCCCAGTTTCTTATTTGTGATATTGCCATCTATTTTACCTATTGCTGTGATTTTTTTTTTTGAATTGACATAGAGAGTTAAGCTACAAATAAATTTTGCTTTAGTATTTTTTTTATTTTTGTTTTTATTTTTATTTTTTACTAACTTAATAATTTTTGACATAGCTTGTGTAAATCCACCATATTTTTTTGCCCATCTTGCTGAATAAATGCCCGGTTCATTATCAAGACATTCTATGCAAAGTCCAGAATCATCGGAAATTGTTATTTTTTTTGATTTTTGAAAAAAGTACTTAGCTTTTAGCTCTGAGTTGGACTTAAAACTTTTTCCAGTTTCTACCGGGCTTTTAATGTTTAGCTCAAAAGGAGAAATTTTTTTTATTTTTTTATTTAATAAATAACTAATTTCTTTAATTTTTCCCTTATTGTGCGTACCTATTAATATTTCTTTAATTTTTTTCATTTCACTCTAGTAATTTAACTTTAAAACCCTATATAGCAACTATGGAAAAAAAACACGACCAAAAAAATGAAGAAGATCTAATTTCAGAGACTGATGCTGTTGAAATAAATGAAGCACAGAACGAAAAGGATAAAGAACCGACTGTCGCAGAAAAGCTAAAAGAAACTCAAGATAAATTATTACTTGCTTTAGCTGATTCTGAAAATCAAAGGCGCAGATCTGAAAAAGAAACTAAAGAAGCTTTTGAATACGGTGGATTTAATTTTGCTAGAGAAACTTTGTCGTTACTTGATAACTTACAAAGAGCACATCAATCACTTAAAAATAATGAAAGCCTGAAAGACAACAAAGATTTAGACACATTTTTAGAAAATATTAAAATAATTGAAAATGATTTAACTACAATATTTGAAAAAAACAGTATTAAAAAAATAGAATGTCTTAATCAAAAATTTGATCCAAATAATCATCAGGCTATGCTTGAAATGGAAGACGAAAATGTTGAACCTGGTATAGTGCTACAAGAAATTCAGCCTGGCTATTTTTTTAAAGACAGATTATTAAGACCATCATTTGTAGCTGTAGCAAAGAAAAAAGAGCATAAAAACGATGTAAATGATGAAAAAAATAACAATTCAACTCTTGTAGGGAAATAAAAAACACCCATATACCTAATAATCGAAAATAAAGGATTAATATAATGAGCAGAATAATTGGAATAGATCTTGGCACAACAAACTCATGTGTAGCAATAATGGACGGTACGCAGCCAAAAGTTTTAGAAAATGCAGAAGGTGCAAGAACTACGCCTTCTATTGTCGCTTTCTTAGAAAATAATGAAAAATTGGTTGGTCAACCAGCAAAAAGACAGGCTGTTACAAATGCACAGGATACAATTTTTGCATCAAAAAGACTAATTGGTAGAAGTTTTGAAGATGAATCGGTTAAAAAAGATTTAGGTAAAGTTCCTTATAAAATTGTTAAATCTGAAAAAGGTGAAGCTTGGATTGAAGCAAAAGGTGAAAAATATTCTCCTGCTCAAATTTCAGCTTTTGTTTTACAGAAAATGAAAGAAACTGCTGAAAAATATTTAGGTCAAGCAGTTACTAAAGCAGTTATAACTGTTCCTGCTTATTTTAATGACGCTCAAAGACAAGCTACTAAGGATGCAGGAAAAATTGCTGGTCTTGAAGTTTTAAGAATTATTAACGAACCAACTGCTGCGTCATTAGCTTACGGTTTAGATAAAAAAGGGGGACAAAAAATAGCTGTATATGATTTAGGTGGTGGTACTTTTGACGTTTCTATTCTTGAAATTGGAGATGGAGTTTTTGAAGTGAAATCTACTAATGGAGATACTTTTTTGGGTGGAGAAGATTTCGATGATGAAATAGTTAATTATTTAATTGATGAATTTAAAAAAGATAATGGTATCGATTTAAGAGCAGATAAACTTGCTCTACAAAGATTGAAAGAAGCTGCTGAAAAAGCTAAAATTGAATTATCATCAGCTGCACAAACAGAAATAAATCTTCCTTTCATTACTGCGGATAAAACAGGTCCTAAACATGTTAATTTAAAATTCACTAGAGCCAAGTTAGAAGCATTAGTTGAAAAATTAATAGAAAGAACTTTAGCCCCTTGCAAAACTGCCTTGAAAGACTCTGGCTTCTCTGCTGCAGAAATTAACGAAGTTGTTCTGGTTGGTGGCATGACAAGAATGCCAAAAGTTATTGAGGCTGTTAAAAATTTTTTTGGAAAAGAGCCTAATAAGAGCGTTAACCCTGATGAAGTTGTTGCAATGGGTGCCGCTATACAAGCTGGAGTGCTTCAAGGTGATGTTAAAGATGTTCTGTTGTTGGATGTAACGCCTCTGTCGCTAGGCATCGAAACACTAGGTGGTGTTTCAACTAAGTTAATTGAAAAAAATACTACAATTCCAACTAAAAAAAGTCAGGTTTTTTCAACTGCTGAGGATAATCAACCCGCTGTATCAATAAGAGTTCTACAGGGTGAGAGAGAAATGGCAGCAGACAATAAATCACTTGGAAATTTTGAGCTTATTGGAATTCCACCAGCTCCAAGAGGGACTCCTCAAATAGAAGTTACATTTGATATTGATGCCAATGGAATTGTGAGTGTTTCTGCAAAAGACAAAGGAACTGGAAAAGAACAAAAAATTCAAATTCAAGCATCAGGTGGCTTAACAGATGAGGAAATTCAAAAGATGGTAAAAGAAGCGGAAGCTAATAAAGAAGAAGATAAAAAGAAAAGAGAAACTATCGATGCAAGAAATCAAGCTGATAGTATAATTTTTTCTACAGAAAAAAGTTTAAAAGAACATGGTGATAAAGTAACTGAAGAAGACAAAAAAGCAATAGAAGCTGGTGTTTCAGATTTAAAAAAATCTCTCGAAGGTACGGATACAGAAGAAGTTAAAAAGAAAACCCAAGACTTAATTCAAGTTTCTATGAAATTAGGTGAAGCAGTTTATAAGAGCCAGCAAAAAGATACTTCGGCTAAACCTGAAGACCAGGAAACTAAAAAAGAAAAAGAAGATGTAGTCGACGCAGACTTTGAAGACGTAAAAGACGATAAAGATGATAAAGAAGATAAAGAAAAAAGCGCCTAAGATATATTAAAAAAGGGAGCAACTTTTTGTGGCCAAGAGAGACTACTACGATATCTTAGGAGTAAATAAATCTGCTTCTAAAGACGAAATCAAAAAAGCATACCGTACCACTGCTTTTAAACATCATCCTGATAAAAACCCGGGCAATAAAGTAGCTGAGGAAAAATTTAAGGAAGCAAGTGAAGCTTATAGTATTCTTTCAGATGATAATAAAAAAACAAACTATGATCAATTTGGGCATGCAGCCTTTGAGGGTGGCGGAGGTGGTGGCCAAGGATTTGGAGGTTTTGATACATCTTCTTTCTCTGATATTTTTGAAGATTTTTTTGGAGATTTTTCAGAAGGCTCTAGAGGACCAAGTGGAAGATCCTCGGCTAGTAGGGGCAACGATTTAAGATATGATCTAAGTATAAATTTAGAAGATGCATACAAAGGGCTTGAGAAAAAAATAGACTATACAACATATAAAAAATGTGTTGGTTGCAGTGGAAGTGGTGCCGAACCAGGATCAAAACCGATAAAATGCGATTATTGTAAAGGTAATGGAAAAATTAGATCTAGTCAGGGTTTTTTTACAGTTCAACAAACCTGTCCTCAGTGCCAGGGTAGTGGAGAGAATATTAATAAAAAATGTAAAAAATGTAGGGGTGATGGAAAAACTCAAAGTGATGAATCAATCTCAGTAAAAATTCCTCGAGGTGTAGATGACGGTACAAGGATAAGACTTTCAGGCAAAGGTGAGGCAGGCGCTAAAGGTGGTGGCAACGGAGACCTGTACCTTTTTATCTCGGTGCAAAATCATAATCTTTTTAAAAGATCTGAAGAAAATTTATTTTTCGAATTACCTATAACATTTGCAGATGCAGCGTTAGGAACAGCTATTGAAGTTCCTTGTATTAATGGAAGTAAGGTAAATGTTAAAATTCCGGCAGGAACACAACACGGGAAACAGTTAAGATTAAAAGATAAAGGAATGCCAATATTAAGAAGAAGTTCTTTTGGAGATTTATATATTAGAATTATTCCTGAGGTTCCTGTATCATTGTCTAAAAGACAAAGAGAACTTTTAGAAGAATTTAAAAATTTAGAAAACACCAAGTTAAGTCCGACTATAAAAAGTTTTTTGGAAAAAGCTAAGAAATTTTGGGAAACAAAATAATGAAAAGAATTAACCTAGCAATATCTGGCTGCCTAGGAAGAATGGGTAAACAACTCATTAAGTCTTCTAGACAAGATAGAACATTTAAACTGACGACTCTTACAGAAAATAGAGTAATTAACAAAAAAATAAGTGGAATCAAGCCTGATTTAAGTAACGAACAAGCTTTTAGAAAAGCAGATATAATAATAGATTTTACTGTTCCAGAATGCACTTTAAATATTCTCAAGATTGCATCTAAACTAAAAAAAAAAGTTGTTATTGGAACAACAGGTTTTACTCAAAAAGAAGAAGAATTAATTAAAAAATATTCAAAGAAAATTGCAATTCTAAAAGCAGGCAATATGAGCTTAGGAATTAATCTTCTTATGTATTTAACGGAGATTGCGTCTAAATCTTTAAATAATAATTTCTTAAGCAAAGTTCTTGAAGTCCACCACAAACATAAGAAAGACCATCCATCAGGAACAGCTTTGATGCTTGGAAAAGGCATAGCTGATGGTAAAAAAAAAAAACTTTATGGATTGATGGGTAAAAAATTTTTAAATAAAAATTCCTTTCCCTTTGGAAAGAAAATAAATTTTAATTCACTAAGAAAAGGAGAAATAATTGGAGAACATGAGGTTAAATTTTCTAATGGCAAAGAAATAATTACTTTAAATCACGAAGCATTCGATAGAGCACTTTACTCGGAAGGAGCTTTAACAGCTGCAAAATGGTTAATGAGTAAAAAACCAGGCTTGTACTCAATGAGAAACGTTTTAAATTTTAAATAAATTTTAAATAATGGTTGAAAGTCAACGAGCGTCGTTAATCTTAAAAACACTAAATAAAATTTATCCTACAACACCTATTCCTCTTAAGCATAATAGTAAGTTTACACTTCTTGTCTCTGTTCTTTTGTCTGCCCAGTGTACAGATTTAAATGTAAACAATGTAACTAAGAACATATATTCCAAATATAACAAGCCTGAACACTTTGTTAAATTAGGAAGAAAAAAAATTGAAAGACTTATTAAAAGCATAGGTATCTTTAGGGTAAAAGCAAAAAGTATATATTTAATGTCAAAACAGATAATAAAAAATCATAATGGACGCGTTCCTAAAAGTTTTGAAGAATTAGAAAGATTGCCTGGTGTCGGTCATAAAACAGCTAGTGTAGTTATGTCTCAAGGCTTTGGTCAAGCAGCTTTTCCTGTTGATACCCACATCCATAGATTGGCTCAAAGATGGGGATTAACCAATGGCATGAATGTAGTACAGACTGAAAAAGATTTAAAAAGACTATTTCCAGAAAAATCTTGGAACAAACTTCACCTTCAAATTATTTTTTACGGTAGAGAATATTGCAAAGCCAGAGAATGTTACGGTATAAGTTGCAAAATTTGTAGCGCTTGTTATCCTGGTAGAAAAAAACCAATTAAAACTATAAAAGCTTAATAAATATTATGAAAATTTTAGGAATAGGAAATGCAATTGTAGATGTTATTTGTAAAATTGATGAAGAATTTTTAACTATAAATAA
>Ga0307986_10003064_pt1 | contig 11741 bp, 13 predicted proteins | sample EllFjometageno82_FD_203170 | JGI IMG/M metagenome (GOLD analysis project Ga0307986, IMG submission 203170) | Marine microbial communities from Ellis Fjord, Antarctic Ocean - #82 | ecosystem: Environmental > Aquatic > Marine > Unclassified | place: Southern Ocean | collected 2014-10-09
TTGAAAGAATCAAAAAAGAACAAAGAATATTAACTTCTGAAATTGACACACTATCATCTCAGATAGTTAATGAAGCTGAAATGATTAAACTTATTAAAGAAGTCCCAGCTTGGAAAACTCTAAGAATTGAAGAAATTTCAGATAAAGAAAGAATCTCTATTAATGCCTTAGAAGAAAAAGAAGATTAAATGTGGCTAATACACCTATAATACCTGGGGTACCTACTCCAAAAAGCGGAGATCCAAAATGTGCACTAACTCTATGTGGTAGAATTATTGCCCAAGTTGATTGTGTTATTATAATAATGCAAGGTACAAACGGCTGTATAGACATACAGTTTTTCGGTAAAGATGGGTTACCTTTAGACTTAACAAAGTTTACACAAATTCAAATTATGCTATATAATGAATTTGATTGTACAGTAGCTAATTTCTGGTGGCCAGATGTTCCTACTGGGTGCAAAGGACTACTAATGACTATATTGCAATACACTAATTCAAAGGGTGTAATTGTTAATAAAGGCATGATAAGAATATGTTTAGATCCTGCATGTACAAAAACTAGCCCGAGTTCTATATTTGCAGAAATTTTATTGACAGAATTAACAACAGCTGGAACAGCAGAGACTTATGGGATACCATGCCTGCAAGTTGCAAAAATTATACCATCAAGAATATACAAAAACGGTTGTGATGATGGGTGTAGTTAAAATATATTAAATATGGAAAAAAATAAATTAGTACACTTAAGTATCATTGGAATATTTGTTAGCTTATACTTTTTAGTAGCTACGATATCAATGATAAATTCAGTTGCCTTCTTTGATTTAGCTCATTCAGGATTAATGAACTGGGCATTAGCTATTGGTTTTGAAATAGGTGCAGCAGCCTCTCTTGCTGCTATTGTTATATTAGATAGAACTAACAAAACAATGGTATGGGGCTTATTCCTTTTATTAACTTCATTTCAGATGATGGCAAATTCATTCCATGCTTTTATTAATTTAGAAAATTATATGGGTTGGATTGAATTGTTTGGTTTAGAAGAAGAAGAACCATTATATCAGAAAAGAATTTTATCTATTGTGAGTGGTGCAATACTCCCACTTGTGGCACTAGGATTTATTAAATCACTAGTTGATTATATTAGACCATCTGAAGAGGTTACTAAACAAGAAGTAATAGATAATGACTTGCCGTTTGGACCTTATACAGATGAAGGACCTTATACATTCGAAACCAATAAAGAGGCTGAAGAATTAGAAGAAGAAAACATATCAATAGTAGACGAGGAGCTATTGGTAAAAGATTTATATCCTCGTGATGCTATAATAGCCGCAAACCCTGTGGTAATTGGAAAAGTACGTGTTGCACCTGAGATCGTTAATACTGATCACGCAGTTGTAGATGTTGTAGAAAAGCCAATTACTACCGAGCATATCACGCCAGTTGGAGATCCTATAATAATCCCAACAACTGATGTATTAATTCCAAACAAAGACCCTAAGCCCCCATTGGATGCAAGGTCATATGTAAGAACTAATACTGAATCAAAACCATAATCTTTCGATATAACCTATTGGAAGGTTAAAAATAAAACAAGAATATGCCTGTACGTACTTATGATGATGAAGTCTTTCGTGAAAAGAGAAAAGTTAAAAATCCAATTACATTCAAAATAAAATTAAATGAGGAGCAGAAATTAGCTAAAGAAGTGATATTATTAAATACCATTACTCTCCTTGCTGGAAAAGCAGGATCTGGTAAAACTTTATTAGCTTGTCAAGTTGCACTAGATGGATTATTCCGAAGACATTATGAAAAAGTAATTATAACAAGACCAACTGTTTCAAAAGAAGAGATAGGATTCTTACCTGGTGATTTGCATGCTAAGATGGATCCCTGGGTACAGCCTATATACCAAAATATGTATAGCTTATATGGTAAAGACAAAGTACAGCCCTTTATAGAAAGTGGACAAATTGAAATTGTACCAGTTTCATTCATGAGAGGAAGAACATTTGTTGATAGCTGTGTTATAGTAGATGAGGCTCAGAATGTAACTAATGATCAAATGGAAATGATTGTAACTAGAGTTGGTTTAAGATCTAAAATGATTATATGTGGCGATGATGGGCAAGTTGATTTAAAAGGGCGTGGAGATTCAGGATTTAGATTTTTGTATAACCAGGCTTCTAAAATTAAAATGCTGCAATCTATTACACTTTTACAAAATCACAGAGATCCTATCGTCGATGATTTGCTTTGTATTTATGAAGAAGAAAACTACAAAAGATCTAATAAAAAATAAGCAATCATGAACAAACAAAGAATAATTAAATGTCCCAATTGTGATCAACCATTCAGCGTAGCAATAGACACTCAAGTTAAACCAGCACAAGATTCAAATTATTTATGGATATTTGATAATGGCCACGGTGGAGTTATAGATGGTGTTTATCAGACTGCAGGAAAAAGATCTCCAGTATGGCCTGATGGTGAAGTTCTATATGAAGGCGAGTTTAATAGAGCTATTGTAAATAGGTTAGTAAAGTTATGTGATGACGCAGGTATTGACTGTGTTAACCTAGTTGATACTCAGGAAGATGTTCCATTGTCTAGTCGTACCGATGAAGCAAATAATATTTACCGAAAGCAGAAAGATAATGATGGAAAGTCTTGTATATATGTTTCTATTCATGCTAATGGGTTTAGTAGTGAATCTGCAAATGGTTGGGGGGTATATACATCCGAAGGGGAGACTAAGTCAGATAAGATAGCTACAATACTTGCAACTAAAGCAGAGGTCGAATTTCCTAGCGAGAAGATGAGAAAGGACACGAGTGATGGAGATGCTGACAAAGAATCTAATTTTTGGGTATTACGGAAGACTGTTATGCCAGCAATATTATCTGAAAACTTCTTTATGACTAATTCAGACAATTGCCATAAATACCTTTTAAGTGAGGATGGTAGAGATAGAATTGCTAAAATACATTTTGAAATGATATTAGAAGTTGAATCTACAAAACTAGTATAATTAAGTAACAAAACCAGTCAACTTGACATAGACAATAGAGAAATACAGACAATGTGTCCGATATTTCACCATTTCACAAAAGTTGCACGGTTGTTTCAGTATAGTATATTAATAAGGAACTAAATCTTTATTTAACACGAAAATATAAATAATATGACAAAAAAAGGAAAAACAATAGGTATCGATCTAGGTACAACAAATTCATGTATTTCGGTAATAGAAGGTGGTAACCCAGTTATCATTGTAAATGCTGAAGGTAAAAGAACTACCCCATCTATAGTAGCATATGTTAAAGGAGATAGGAAAGTAGGTGATCCTGCTAAAAGGCAGATGGTTACAAACCCAAAGAACACAATATATTCTGTTAAAAGATTTATTGGTTCTAACTACTCAGAAATTAAAAACGACATTTCAAAAGTAACTTATGGCGTTATTAAGAAAGGAGATCAAATTAAAATTAAAGCTGATGGCAAAGAATATTTACCTCAGGAAGTATCTGCTGTAATTTTGCAAAATATCAAGAAGAGCGCAGAATCATATTTAGGTACTACAGTAACAAATGCAGTAATTACAGTTCCAGCTTATTTCAATGATGCACAACGAAAAGCTACTAAAGAAGCTGGCGAAATTGCTGGTTTAACGGTTGATAGAATTATTAATGAACCGACTGCAGCCGCCCTCGCATATGGGATGGATAAGAAAGATAAAGATATGACTGTTGCTGTTTATGATCTTGGGGGTGGCACCTTTGATGTATCTATTTTAGAACTAGGTGATGGGGTATTTGAAGTAAAATCTACTAATGGTGATACTCATCTAGGTGGGGATAACTTCGATGAGGCAATTATAGATTGGATGTTAAAAGAATCTAAAGATGAGATTGGTGTAGATTTATCTAAAGATCCTACTGCTTTACAAAGAATGCGAGAAGCAGCAGAAAAAGCTAAATGTGAATTATCAACATCTAGTGAATCTGAAATAAATCTACCATATATCACAGCAAACGAAACTGGACCAAAACACTTTGTTAAAAAACTATCAAAAGCTCAATTTGATAAATTAACATCTGACCTTATCAAAAAGACGTTAGCACCTTGTAAAAAAGCATTAAAAGATGCTGGGTTAACAGCAAAAGATATTGATGAAGTTATTTTAGTTGGGGGTTCTACTAGAATTCCTGCAGTACAAGATGCTGTTAAGAAATTATTTGGTAAAGAACCTTCAAAAGGAGTAAATCCTGATGAGGTTGTGGCAATGGGCGCAGCAATCCAAGGAGGAGTTCTAACAGGAGAAGTTAATGATGTATTATTATTAGATGTTACTCCCCTTTCATTAGGAATTGAAACTATAGGTGGTGTTATGACTAAATTAATTGAAGCAAACACAACTATCCCAACTTCTAAAAGTGAAGTATTCTCAACTGCTATTGATAACCAACCTGCTGTAGACATTCATGTACTACAAGGCGAACGACCGATGTCTGTTGATAATAGAACATTAGGTAGATTTCAATTAACTAATATTCCACCATCACAAAGAGGAACTCCTCAAATTGAAGTAACATTTGATATTGATGCAAATGGTATCATTGATGTAAAAGCAAATGACAAAGGAACTGGTAAAAGTCAAAATATTAAAATTGGATCTGATAGTAGTTTAACAGAAGCCGAAATTGATAAAATGAAAGCTGATGCAGAAGCAAATGCAGAAGCTGACGCTAATAAAAAAGCCGAAATTGACAAACTTAATCAAGCAGATTCTACGATTTTTCAAACAGAAAAACAATTAAAAGAACACAGTGATAAATTATCAGAAAATATTAAATCTGAACTCGAATCTTTGAAAGATGAATTAGTAAAAGCAAAAGAAGCTAAAGATTTAGATTTAATTGAGGATCTTATTGAAAAGATGAACCAAGCATGGAGTAATGCTTCTCAATCAAGTTCAGATGAACCAGACTCTCCAAATACATCTAATGAAGTTGAGGTTGAGGATGTAGAATTCGAAGAAGTAAATTAAACTAAATAAAGTGAAACTAAATAGAGAAAACGATATATAATAATAAATATTTAAATAAAAACGTTAACATGGATAACACAACAGAAAACCAAAATCCGGAAGAAGTAAACCTAACAGGTGAACTTAACGGTCAGCAAGCATTAAATGTTTTGATTCAAGCTGTTAGGATCGCACAAGGGAAAGGCGCGTACACCCTAGAGGATGCTGAGATAATTTCAAAAGCAATTAAGATATTTGTTCCACCAAACCTAGAAGGAGAAGAAGGAACTGATCCTATTGTAAATGAAGAAGTACCAGCTGAGCCAGTAATGACTAAAGTTTAAAAGTAATTAACTTAACTTAATTATACTTGATAAAGGGCCTCTTAACAGGGGCCCTTTTTTAGCTTGATATATATAATACAAATCATATTAACAATGGTACTGTTAGAAGAATTACAACAATATTGTAGTGGCAAACAAATTATTATAGTAGGTAATTCTTCTAGTATGCTCAATAGTAAATATAGAAATATTATTGATAAGTATGATATTGTAGTTAGAATAAATCGAGGCTATCAATCTAACCAGCACCTTTATGATGACTTTCTTGGTACAAAAACATCCATCGTGTCAATAGGTGTTAAGTCTGCTACTATGGCAAATAGAATTATAAAAAATAATAATGTGGATTATATCATAAGTCCTATTATTTATAGTGAAAGATTAAATCATCCTAATGTTTATGATGTAGAAGATAATGTTTATAATTCTTTAAAACAATCATTGGGCGGAGTTAAACCTTCTACTGGGATTAGCACTTACAATTTTTTTAATAGATTTATGAATTTTGAAAGATTAGATTTAATTGGCTTTGACTTTTTTGAAAGTTCTACAAGACAACGGAATGAACTCGGCCATCTCTATGTAGATGATCATCACGGTATTAAAGAAATGAAATTTTTTGAAAGTACACGAGATCCTGCAAAAACTTTACTACATGTAACTAAAGGTGGCAGCAGTTTTCCACAAAATAATAATATCCCGAAGTATATTATTAAACATAAGTAAGTATAATGGCACGTAGGAATATTAAAAAAATAAAACAAGACCCTCAGTCCTACAATAAAGTAGAGGCTCAGTTTCCAAGAGTGACACTTAGGGGTAATATAACTAACCCTACAAGAACTTTTAATAAGAAACCTTTGGTACAGAAAACAAAGCACCCAATTAATTTTTTAAATACTGAAATTCCTAAATCCAATAAAGAAGTGTGTTTTGTGGTCGGCGGTGGTGCATCACTTAGTGGTTTTGATTTTGGGCAATTAAATGGCTTTGATACTATTGCTATTAATAAAGCAGTAGAGTTTATCCAAAACCCTACATATTTTATTACAACCGATTATTCGTATTTTCTTAAAGCAGCATTACCTATAGAAAAAATAAAACAGAAGACACGGCATACTTATTTCGTAGCTAATATGGAGCCTCTTTATATGTCTCTTCAAAATAACCAAATTGTTGATACACGTAGAAATTTTGTTTACGAAGATCTTTACCAATATACTGGGGTTATCCAAACTAATAAGACTGAAGGATTTGGTTCAACTTTAAATGAATTTTCGCATGGTAGTAATAGTGGTCATTGTGGAATTCAGCTTGCATTGTTATTAGGTTACAAGAAAATTTACTTATTAGGCTTTGATTTAAATAATGAAGGACAGACTCACTTCCATCAATCTTATAGAGAAATAGACCAGACATCGTTTAAAAATAGAGCTAAGGGTTATGCTTCTACTTTATTAAAGGCATTAGCCGATTACCAAGGTTCTCAAGAAATAATAAATTTATCTAACAATAGTATTTTAACAACATCTTCTCATATATCTACAGAATCATTTATAGATGTATTAAAGGAGCAGGGTGTAAAACATAAGACACCTGTTCTTAATGATAATAGCACACTAGACAATTTAATGGTTGTTGGTTATTATACTGTTAATACACCGTATGAAGAAGAAGCACGAAATTTACTTGGGTCACTTAATAAATTAGGAATTGCTCATGATATAAGTGGGGTGCAGTCTTTAGGAAATTGGCAAGCTAATACTAGATTTAAAGCAGGGTTTATGCTAGATATGTTAATTAAGCATCCTAATCACAGACTTTTGTATATTGATTGTGATGCAGTAGTTCATAGTATACCAGATCTATTTAAAAATTATACTTGTGATATAGCGGTTAGGTGGCAAGACTTTAGGTGGAGACAAAATGAATGTTTAAGTGGTACTATTTACATGGAGAATAATGAAAGGACAAAACGCATCTGTGAACTATGGCGAGATATTAATGTTAATGAAGGAAATGCATCAACAAGAATGGAGCAATGGAATTTAGATACTGTAATTAATAAAATGAAAGCAGAAGATCCTAACTTTACTTATAAAAATCTACCACCAGAGTATACTATGATATTTGATAGTATGAGGGGCATGTATCCAAATATTAGTCCTGTAATTGAACACTTCCAGGCAAGTAGAAGATTTAAAAAAGACGTAAATGAAAAATAATATGAAAATACAATTTCCAGCGTTTAATCCTGATTGGGCAAAGAAACAAGATATTAATGCTCCTAACCAGTGGCATAGGTATTATGGTACTCACCCCCAGTATGTATTAAATTTGCTAACAAGAGGGCCTGTAGATATAGAGATGGTTCCAGCAACCGATTTTGGTCATGGTGGTGGTATAACTTTTGATTGTAAAATTGATGGTCATTTATGTAAATTTGATTTTAATGACCATGAAAAATATGATTGGGCAAATGCACATAAATATAAAGCTTATTTTAAATTTCATTATAATGAAGCAGCTAAAGAATGGCCAAACATATTTCCATTTTCACCAGTTAATTTTCATGACTGGGATCTTTATGAGAAGCTATTACCTAACATTAATTATGTAGCTAAGGGTAAAGTATTAAATAATCAAGCGCCTGCAGGAAATGCAGTAGAAAGAAGAAATTATGTTGCAAAAATTCTTAAAGAAGCCTTTGGTGATAATTTAGATAGCGAAAGATATCCAAAGGAAGTGTTTTATAAATTAATTAATATTGCAGCTGCAATTGTTTGTGTACCTGGTGCAAGAAATAATATGTTAGATCGAGGCCAGTCCCAACAAATGGCATTTGGTGGATGCACAATATCTCCAAAACTTGTTACAAGATTGTCTTATCATGGTATGTTAATTCCAGGTGTTCATTATGTAGAATGCAAATCTGATTATAGTGACTTAATTGAAAAAGTAAATTGGGTAATAAATAATAGAAGTAAAGCAATTGAGATAGGAAATGCTGCAAAAAAACTATTTTCAGAAACATCAACACCGGTTAAACAAATAGAATGGATAAATCAATGTGTAAATAAAGAGTTCTCTAAAGAAGAGATTGCTTTTTTAAAACAATATGAATAAGATATGGAAAATATAACCGTAAATGATTTTTTTGATCAAGTTTATTTAGTAAATCTTAAAAGAAGACCAGATAAATTAAAAGTCTGTCAACAATTATTTGCTAAATTAAATATAAAGTATAAAATAACTAAAGCCGTAGATTTTTGTGATGGGATACCAGAAGACTATCCTACCAAACCAATAGAAGGATCTTTTTTAGGAACTCGTGCACCAGGTGCATGGGGTTGCTATCAATCTCATTTGGAAATTATTAAAGATGCTAAGAAAAATAATTATGATAAGATATTAATACTTGAAGATGATGTAGCAGCAGATGACAATTTTGTTTCTCTCTTTAGTCAAAAGGTTAAAGATTTACCAGAAGATTGGAAATTATTTTATTTAGGAGCTAGTGCACATACTGGAATACCTAAGAAGAAAGTAACAGATCATATAAGCCAAACATTTGAGAGCTTTACGACAAGCTCTTATGGTATTCATTCATCTATATATGATAAAATATTAGAATCTGAAAATGCAGCAGATAAAACCATTGATTTATTTCTTGTAAAAGATATGCAAAGTACTTATCCTTGTTATGTTGTAACTCCAACTATAATGTGGCAAGCACCAGGATTCAGTGATATTCAACAAAGGCACCTCGATTATACAGGTTACATGAAAAATATATCTTAAGATGATAAGTTGTACGTTAAAAGGAGGGTTAGGTAATTTAATGTTTCAAATTGCTTTCTTAGAATATTCAGGCAACATGAATAAGTATCAAACTGGTTATTGGAATCTTGATCAACACTTGCAACATTTAAATAAAGAAGTTAGACATAACTCTAAATTACAGCATGCAGATGAGTATTTAACAATGTTTAAGAATTTTAAGTGGCCTAGGATCAATGCAGAGGCTAAGGGTAGGGTAAACACGTGGGAATGGGCATTGGCTACCATCGGCACGCTAAGTGGTAAGGCTATTGCTAGTGTAGTTCATATACCTTTTCATTTTGAGAATTTTGTTACTGAGGACAACGTAGTGTACAATGGATTTTTCCAATCCGAAAAATATTTCCCTAACAGAGAATTTATCCTTGACTTATTTCAACCATCAGACTTTGTAAATTCTCAACTTGAAAAATATAATCACATCTTTAAAGAGACTACGTGCTCTATTCACGTGAGGAGGGGTGATTATTTAAAGTTTAGTCATATACATAAATCGGAAGACTTTACTTATTATCAGAAAGGGATGAGTTTGGTTAGTGAAGTAGATAAGTATTTAATCTTTAGTGATGATATAGAATGGTGTAAAGAAAAGTTTGTAGGCGATCAATTTATATTTATAGAAAATGAAAAAGACTATATAGAAATATTTTTGCAATCCAAATGTGACCATAACATTATTTCTAGTTCTACTTTTTCTTGGTGGGGCGCTTACTTAAATAACAAACCTAATCGTAAATCTATTGGACCTGCTCAATGGTTTTCTAATAATAAGAAAAACGACGTAATGCCTGAATCATGGCAAAGTATTTAAATAAATTTAATAAAATAAACAAATTATGAAAATGTATCTCGCAGAGAACCACAACTATTGGATGGAAATAAATTTACCATTTCCTGCAACTTTAATAAAGAGAATATACAATGTTACACATCTTATTGATTGGCGAAAGTCAAACCCTTTAAAAAAATTAATTCTTATTCATTTTGAAGAACCTTTAAGTAATAGCCAGCCTGCTAAAGATGTTATTGCAGATTCTTACTTATTTGATTTTATATTTACATCAGATAATAAAATTGTTAAATCAGTACCTCATGCTTATTGGGCGCCATTAGCCGAGTGCTGGACAAATGGAAGTATGCCATCAGTTGGTCGTGATAGAACATCTGAGGTAAAAGAAAAGAATTTTAGTGTTAGCTTTTTAAATACAGCTAAGAGTCATAAAGGTGGTACTTATGCAATTAGACAATATATTGCAGATAATGTAAATAGCATTAAAATACCTACTAACTTATTTGAAAGTAATGAACACCCAGCTGGGTCTGCTTGGCAAACTCTACCACAAGGTGATAAGTTTCAAACGAGTGATAAGATTGTTTTGTATAAATCTATGTTTAATATTTGTCCAGAAAATTTTTGGGATGGGGAGGATAATAATTTTAGCCAAAGATTAATTGATTGCTTTATTAATAGGACTATTCCAATTTATAAAGGGTATAAAAATATACATGAACATTTTAATATTAATGGTATGATTTTAGTAAATGACGGTGAGGATGCAATTAATAAAATTAATCAATTAACACCAGAGTATTATAATGAAAGATTAGGTGCAATTGAAGATAATTATAATAGGTGTATTCAACACGAATACCATATAGCACCAGGGCAAAGAATAGCTAATAAAATATATAAACTAATTAAATAATAAACATGGAAAAGATATATTCAAAAGTTGATCCTACTAAACTTTTACACATCATACAGAAGTTAGATGACATAAAAGAACCTAGGGTTGATTTAATACCAGAGGAACATTTTATTCAATGTTCTACTTTAAAAATGGAAAATGGTAAAACATTTAAACCTCATAAACATATTTGGAAAAATAGAACACGAGATGTTATTGCACAAGAATCATGGATTGTAATAAAAGGTAAAGTTAAATGCATCTTTTATGATATTGATGATCAAATTATTGCAACACCTATACTTAATCCAGGCGACGCTTCATTTACATTAGAGGGTGGTCATACATATGAAATATTAGAAGATGATACTTTAGTATATGAATATAAAACTGGACCTTATGAAGGGCAAAAGTTGGATAAAACGTTTATATAATTATGAAAGTATTATTTAATTTTGCATATAATAAATTTTATAAGTCACAAAAGCTTAATTCAGAAACAGGTTTAGGTGTTGGGTGTTTTGATAAAGTATATGAATACAGTAAAAAAGATATTGATTCTACATTTTATGAAAATTATAAACATATCTTAGACCATCCTAGAGGAGCAGGATATTGGTTATGGAAATTTCATTTTGCTGATAGGTTATTAAATGACGATTCCATACCTGAAGACAGTTATATTTTTTATGCCGATTCCGGTTCTAAATTTATTGACTCTATAGATAAACTTATTGATGTTTTTGAAAGGGATAAGTTATCTGTAATGACTTTTAGACAAAATCATATACAACATATATGGGCTAAAAGAGATGCGTTTATTCTAACCGAT
>Ga0307986_10003065_pt1 | contig 11740 bp, 14 predicted proteins | sample EllFjometageno82_FD_203170 | JGI IMG/M metagenome (GOLD analysis project Ga0307986, IMG submission 203170) | Marine microbial communities from Ellis Fjord, Antarctic Ocean - #82 | ecosystem: Environmental > Aquatic > Marine > Unclassified | place: Southern Ocean | collected 2014-10-09
TTCATTGCTGTAGTCCTGTCCTGCCATTACAACGTGTCTGTGGAAGCCAGAGGATAGCTCTACGCCGTCTTCTAGGACTTTGGTGCAGGTTCGTACTTGTACTGCTTTGAACTCACCTACTACCTCAATCTTGTCTTCTGATATTACTTTTTCTAAAGCCATTGTGTTGCTCCTGTCTGTGCCTACCGTCCGATAGGCGTATGGTTTGGTGTGTTTATGCTGCGCTGTAGGTTAGTGAAATATAAAATACTGTGTTGGCTGTTAAGTCAGCACCTACTATATTTTCGTGTCCTGATGCTGCGGTGTTTTTACCTACTGTGATTGTTGTTGCACCATTACCAACGTAGCCAGTTATATTTAATGCTGAGCTAAAACTCCTAGCAATGCCTACACTTATTGAAGAAACATAACCTTCACCTACTGAATTAGCGAAGGGCAACCCAGAAAGATATGCAGTACCTGAAGGTGAAGAAATAGCTGACAATGAAATAGCAAGGGTGCAGTTAACCAAATTACCAACTTTAGTATACGTACCAAGTCTAGCGGAATAAGTTACTGACCCTGAACCTACGGCCAAAGTAGGCGTAAAAGTACCCTCCTCATAGTCATCCAACTTATTAGCCGCACCTGTGCCGCCTAGGTAGATGCCACCGGAGAGGTAAGCGTCTTTAAAGCGGAAGTTAGTACCCGCGCTTCCTAAGCTAATAGCCGAATCTCTCACTACGTTCCCAGTAACGTCCCAAGGAACTACAGCGTTTAAATCATCTGCAAAGTACAAACCAGTGTCGTTATGCCCCAAGGCAAGTCTGCCGCCACTACCAGATTGGATACTACCTACGGTTATGCCGTCTTTGCGGAGGTTAATCATCTCACCGTCATTATCTAGTTTGTTAAGATAAAGATTTGCGTTAACAGAACTACGGGCTGACTGTATAACGCCGTTCTGGTCTATAGAAGCACCTGCGCCGCTGTCTGTATAACCTACGTCTGTCTGAGAAGTACCCACCATCAGGGTGCCATCGCCTGTTAAGCGCATGTGTTCTGTTTGATCTTGTGAAGTAAACCTCATATCGTCAGCGCGTAGCTTAAAGATGCCTGAATTAACTCTTATATGACTTTGGCCACTAGAACTAAATAAGCCCATGTCATTATCTGCACCTAATTGCACTTCTATACCATCTGCGGCAGTAATGTTGCCGCCTAAAGCCACAGCGCCATCAATGTCAACAACATCAAGGTTAGTAACACCGTCTACGTCTATGTCGCCTGAGATGTCTAGTGATGTAGCAGTTATACCCGCATAAAAAGTTGCCGCACCTGCCGCTGATCCATCAAGAGTAAGAGCTGTTCTTTCTACGCCACCGTCATTAACGTGAAACGCAAGGTCTCTGTCGGCCACTAGGCCTCGCATAATAAAGTTAGAGCCGGTTGACTGGAATATTGCTGTATCAACAGCGCCATCTTGGAAGCGGAAGTTACCACTATCTGAATTAAAATTAATAGCAGCAACGGCATCAATGTTCATATCACCAGAACTTAAAGCCAGAGTAGTCCCGTCAAGCGTGAAGTTATCTACTTTCACACCTGCGTTGGCTGTTACAACACCTGCAACCGCTAGAGTACTCGCCATATCTACAGCGCCATCAATGTCAACAACATCCAAGTTAGTTGTACCATCTACGTCTAGATCACCATTGAAGTCTACGTTACCCGCTACTGCAAGCGTTGTAGCCATGTCCACAGCACCGTCTATATCTACAACATCAAGGTTAGTTGTGCCGTCTACGTCTATGTCGCCTGAGATGTCTAAAGATGCAAACACCGAAGTGCCTGCTACATTAATTGGGTGTGAGAAATCAAACTCATCATTAGTAGTATCCCAAAGAATTGTAGCGTCTGTAGAAGCATCTACGGCATCTTGAATTGTAATACCTGCTCCGTTTGCAGAGCCTGTAGTATCTCCTGCACCATAATTTATAGTGATGTTCTTGTCTTCTACATCAAGTGTTGCAGTGTTTAGAGTTGTTGTAGTGCCGTTTACTGTGAGGTTTCCACCTACAATTACATTAGCAGTAGAAGTAATACCTACAAACTGAGGACTATCAGTAGTGGCAACGCCCTGATTTAGAGCTTTAACGCTTGCAATGGATGTCAACTCGCTATCCATCAAAGCACCTGCCGCTGTGACGTTGGTAGCATCAGTGACGTCCGCACTAGCTTCAATAGCATTCAGCTTAGTATGATCAGCATCTGTAAAGACATTAGAGTCACTCGCGGCTTCTACGGCTGTACGAATCTCTGCATTTGATTGGTCTGCGGTTGCGGAGGCTTCAATGCCATCAAGCTTTGTACCGTCTGTAGCTACATCGCGGCCCTCGACTGTGCCGCCTACTGTGATATTTCCTGTAGCGCCTACGGTTGTAAATGATCCTGCCGCCGCACTAGAACCGCCAATAACTGCACCATCTATTGTGCCGCCATCAATGTCTGGAGTGTTTACGTCAGGAGAAGTAAGAGTTTTGTTGGTTAGAGTCTGTGAACCTGTAAGCGTAGTTACAGTGCTATCTATAGCGAGTGTTACGCCATTGCCGCTTGCAGTAGAGGTTACGCCAGTACCGCCTAGTACGCTTAGAGCTTCTGAGTCTAAGTCGATGGAAATGCTTGTAGAGCCGTCAGTCAGGTCTAAATCCTGAGCAGTTACTTGGGAGTCTACATAAGCTTTAATAGATTGTTGAGTTGCTAGTTTTGTTGCGCTGTCGGAAGACATATTATCTTCATCAGCAATATCCGTTACTGCTACAGAGCCTGTTCCTGACATGCTGTCAAACTCTAGTGTACCGTCAACGTCAAGGTTGCCAGTTACGTTAAGAGCCGCGGCTGTCACGGTTCCAGTTAAGGAAGGACTAGCAGTGTTAGCTTTAGTAGCTACCGCTGTAGCGATATTATCAAATTCTGAATTAATTTCTGTTCCCTTAACAATCTTATTAGGATTACCAGAAGCTAAGGAATCTTTAGTAGCAAAGTTCGTGGTTTTTGTATAGTTTGACATCAAAGCACCTGTGTATCTAAGAGAGGGGAAAAGGGAAAGGGGCTTCCGAAGAAACCCCTTAAGTTGCTTTAGCCATTGACAGCTAGAACAAGACCTGCTTCTGGACGGAGAGTTTGTACACCGTACAGAGTATCAGCAGTATAAAGAGTACCTAACCACTCTTGCTTATACTGAGTCTGAGAACGAATGCCTTGCTGTTCTGCAAGAACCATTGCGTCTTTGTGGAACAACATAGCACCTTTAATGTCACCACCTGCTGAGTTATCAGAAGCAGTTTCAATAACAGGGACGTTGCTAGAAACAAACACGTCAATGCCGTATAGGTTGCCGATCTGACCGTTCTTAACACCGCGTCCATCTACAAAATCAGAAGACATGTAACGATCAATGCCCATGATAGCGTTTCGTAGTGAAGGAGGAACAATGAAGCTACGTCCGTCCATAGGAACGTCAGCATCGTCCAGTACCTGAATAGCGGCACGGAAACCTGCGTCAGTGAATACGTCCCCTGCGGCTACAGTGTCAACCGCATAAGCAGTAAGACCACTAGAAGCATCAAAGTAACGACAGTTGCTGTGAATATAATCAGAACCAGAACCGTTGTCATCACCAAAACGCTTACCTAGAGAAAATAGGTCATCGTCTACTTGCTTGGCTAGGCCATATCCTGCATCGCCAGTATAGAAAGCGCGCAAAGAAGCAAGTGCCTGTACTTCAGTGATATCTTCAATCAAACGAGAGAACTCGTAGTGCTTGTCGATAGCGATCTGAACTTCTGACTCAGTGCTGTTTTGTACTGTTACAGCGGTGTTAGCCGCCTTTGCTGAAGCAGAACCACGGACAGGCTTAGGGACATGAATAGTGTCACCTTTCTTTCCTGACATTGGCATTTTCTTAACGAGGTTAGCCAAAACGAGATTTTGCTTGTATGCGGCAATTACTTCGTCACTCCAAATTTCTGGGATGAAAGTAGCCGCGCTAGTGTTGTCTACGAAACCGCCTGTGGCGGGATATACTGATGTTGCCATGATAATAAGTCCTATAAAAAGATTAAATTAACGGACTCTCTTTTCACGGTATGCTTTCTCTATTTCTGGAGATAAAGCTAAGTACCGATCAGGATCGTCCTGCATAAGTTTAATAATGTCTGAACGTCTGTAGATTTTCTTACCTGCCCTTTCAGAACTCCCTCTAGCTTTACCAGTGGAGGCTGTTTTTAAAGCTGTTTTGCGTTCTGCCTTTTCACTTTTTACCGCACGACCTACTATCTGTTGACGTTCTTTCCAATTAGAGAAAAGCTCGTCTGCGGCATCATAATCGTACTTGGCATCTGCTTGAGCAAACAATTGTTGCCTAATCTTAGAGTCTTTGATCCAATCAACAAACTTCTGGTCTTGCAATATTTCAGTCATGTCTGGATGACGCTTATGTAACTGATTCATTGCTGTAGACTTTTGGTATTGTTTTGTGACTGCTTCAGCTTCTTTAATCTTAGGGTGGTTATTGATTGCCCTTTCTACTGCTTTATCAGGGTCTGAGAAAAAATCTATTTCTTCTTCAGGCTCGTTGGGTGCTTGTGGTGTGTCGAGTTGTGTCTGTATGTAGCTATCAACAACAGATCGTAACTCCCCTACTTCTGAGCTTTGACGGCCCAGTAGCTTTTCCGCTTCTTGGTGCATACGCACTATTTCAGCAGTTGACTTTCCTTTGTATTTATCGGGGATTTCTTCTACTTCCGAATCAACAGGAGTTTCCTCTACAGGTTCTTGTTGTCCGCTTTCGGTTTTTGTTATATCTGTTTCTTGATCGTCTTCAGGACGCTCGTCTATTAGTCTAGCCATTATTAAACTCCGTGAGTAATCTCATTATGGAGGTGTGTTTTATAAGGATTCCGTTAGGAGTTAGCCTTACGCTCTTGCTTTAACTTCTGTTCACGATTCTTCATCCATTTCACGGTGGCACCTAAAAAATCACCGCTAATGGGGTCTAACTTTGACCGAACAGGAGATATCATTTTTTTCGCTTGTTTACCGCATTCACGGCAGGGTAATTCGTTTGTATCGTGAGAAGCCATGCGCTCATGCACATGACCTTGCTCACATTTAAAATCAAATAGAAGAGCCACTATTCTTCAAAATCTTCTTGATTTTCTTGCTCTTCAATTTGCTCTTCAGCGGCTTGAAGCTGAGTCTCTAAGTTAATTACGTGAGCTAAGATACCAAGTTGGCCTTTACGGAAATAAAGGTCTTCACTATCTTTTGTACTCTCTACGGAATTAATTACATTAGCGTTTTGTAGTAAGTCGGTGACTAATTGTTTCCAACCGTCAGTTACAAACAAATCACGATAAGTACTATAGTAGGCTTCAAGTTCTTTATTTTTCATACTGTTTTTCCTTTAAGGACAGTTAAGTTAATTTAAAATATAAATACAAAATGTACTATATACTTTATTATATCATAAATGTCCGTAAAAGTCAAGTATTATTTTTTAGTCTTTTTTACAGGTTTGCCTGATTTTACTGACGCTTTCTTAGCGGCTTTCATTCCTGCTTTATTATAAGAATATGTTTTATTTCCAACTTTAGGCATAACTATTTCCTCTTTGCGGTTTTTTTCTTTTTGCCAAAGATAGCATCATAGTTTTCCGCAAACTTTTTAGGGTTTGTCTTACGCTGTGAGCTACCTTTGCCTCCGTGAGTTTGTCCTTTCATTATTTTTTAGACTTAGCTCCTGAACACTTCCAACGTTTACGGGAAAGATTATTAGGTGTATTAGGATCGTTTTGCTTTTCCTTTGACAATCCTTTTTTAATACCTAGACTTCTAGCGCAATAGCTGTCGCCCTTAGAAGTACCTGCACGTACTCTAGGGCCACCATCTTTTGACTTACCCGCTTGACCATAACTAACCTTCTTACCGCTAGCTGTAATTTTTACTTTTGCTTTACCTTTTGATGGTTTTTTTGTTGCCATTTTTATCGGCCTTTTCTTCTTTAGCGTCTATTGTTTCTAATTTAACTTCTATTTCTGCTACAGCTTTAAATAAAGCATCAAATTTATTGTTTATATGCTGTACAATATCTTCTAGTTCGCGTGTACTAATCATCGCTGTAAAGGCCTTTGTTGTTGTGGATTAGGGGTAGCCTGTGACATTGGAGACGGCTGAGGAGTAGCTTGCGGCATAGGAGCCGCAGGTGGAGCTACATTACCTTCTTTTACTGCTATTTCTCGCTCTTTAAGCATCTCTTTTGACATCTTAATGCGTCTTTCAAACTCTTTATCGTCCTCAGTACCTACGTTTAAGTTGGAAGTAACAGCTTTAATACGGTCAATCTCCAACTCTTGCGGTATTGCTTGCGCTTCAGCTTGCAGTTTCTGCGCTCTAGCTTGAGATTCAATAGCTTGCCCTTCCAAAGCGGCTGTTTGAGAGCCTTGGAAAGCCATTTGAGCCTGTTGAGCCTGTTGTTTAGCTTGTTGCTCCTCTGGCTTAGGCTGATTTGCTTCCTGTAGGCTTGCAATTAGCTGTTCACGGTTAGATAGGTTCATATTATCAATAATAGACTGTACTAACTGCGGATACATGGGCGTATCGGGAGACATTGTTTGCAATAACTGCACTAATTGAGTAACTTCGTACTCTCTTGCAATAATACCTAGTGAGCTACTGACTTCAAACTTGTAATCAGCAACAGGGTACATCTCAGGTTCAAACTGCATGTACCTGTGAGCCGCTTTAGTTACAAAAGGAATTAAAAAAGACTCTTGGAAGTTAATAAGAGTACGCTTGTGTCTCTTAATAATAGCACCCAAGCTCATAGAGATACCCGCGGCAGTACCTTCCCCGTTCATCTGTGAAGAAACACCCGCAGTATCAATAGCACCCGTAGCTGTCTGTACCATCCGCTGTAGAGCGTCTGCTTGTGCAAAACTAATCTGGCTTACATTGCCAAAGTTAAACGGCTGTAAGACTTCACGGGGGTCTCCGTTAGTCAAGATAACCTTACCTGCACGTATCTCAGGTTTAGCACCTCTAGGCATACGTGAAGCGTCCATTGCAAGCATTGGGTGTATGGTTAGAGCAAGAGCGTCTATTCTAGCGCGTAGTTCTGCGTCTAACGCCTTTTGAGAGTTATACCCTTTCTCACATACCCCTCTGCCCCAGAAACGGCTAGGAACGACATCCCATGGGAATGCTACGATAGGTCTGTCACCCATCATATAAGGGTTCTTTTCTGCTTTAAGCAAGATACCGTTATTTGCTATAACAATAATAGCTTCAACATAATATGTATCTTCTTCGGCTTCCGATAGGTCTACAGCTTCCTCATCTTCTGATTCCTCCATTGCTGTAGTTAATAGGTGTCTAGGGACTAAACCGTAGTATTTAGTTAAACGTACTTTAGAGTCATCAAACGTAGTTAGCTCTTGATCAGGCTCAATGTCTAAATCTGGAGTTGATTGAGTCAACAAAACATCACGATAAATACCTTGCTCTTGTAACTGCTCAACCGTATGCATTGACACAAACTCATCAATAGCAACCCCTAAGGCTTCCTCAACGGACGTAGCTACAGGGTCAATAAGGAAGTTTTGAGGCATAACAGGCCGTAGCTGAACACAAGTACGGTCACGTATAGTAACACCTACAGCAGTCAATTCTCCACCCATTATAGGCTGAGTAGCAGGTGCTTGTTCTTTTTCTTCCGTTATGACAATCTCACCAATGCCTGTACCAAAAACTGCTGAGTTTAAAATACACTCTGCTACAGCTTTACGAACTTTATTTCTTTTAAAGTCATCATAAAGGTGTTGACGCAACATAGCAATATCTTGACTGTCTTTGTCATGTATATCATCTTTAATATCAAACCACTTTCCTCTGCCAAACGTAGCTTCCTCTAACTCCGCTACGGAAGACTCAACTGCTTGCTGTAGTGCGGGAGACACAATCTTAGAACGCTCTGAGTCCCGTGTTCTATCCTCACCCGACCATTGTCCTCTCCACAAACGATAATACTCATCAAAACGATGGGCATAATTCTGTTCAAAATGTTCTCTCCATGAGTCGCACTTTTCAATTACCCAACCTTCAACTGTTTGTTCTATTGCAAATTGGTCGCGTTCTTCAAATTCAGCCATAGTTAGTACCCTGCGTATTTATCTAAGAATTGATAATCCTCTTCTTCATAGTCTATCGCGTATGCTATTTTTGCTAGTTGATCTATATACGCTAAAGCATCTATCAAGTCATCGTGGACTAATTGGTTTGGAAACTGAAAAAGCTCGTCTAAAAATTGACTGTTCCAAGAACCTTTATTTAATGTTATATTACCATGCTCAAAGCGCCCTTGTAGCGCCCAAACAATCCTATCTGTTTTCTTTTTATTACCGTGAGTTAATTCCTCAACTCTAAAAAAGGTTTGATTCCTTTTCATTAAATCATTTAGGTAAGGATACACTGCGTTCTTTAATGCACCTTTTTCAATACCTACGGCAATGGGTCTGTAGTCTCTGACTGCTTCAAAGATTTTTCTGGCAGTCTCTTCGACGCCCCAACGCCCATGTAGTATATTAGCAACCCACCAACCTTCCGTCCCCGCTTTAACCACAGCAATTGCCGTCTGGTCAAGTCGTTTAGTTTTAGTCGTGACTTTTTGTACATCTGCAAAACCTGCTAAATCCACCGCTATGTAATATTCACCTTCCTTCGGCTCTTCCTCAGACCATTTAATATAGTCTTCCTTAAATAACTCACTACCCTGTGCTTCAAAAGAAGCCATAAATTCCTGACGGAAGGAGAAGGTTGACATCGACTTCTCAGCCGCTTTAATTTCCTCTGGGTCTAACAGCGGGTTATCGTAGCTTGTAAAGTGCCACCCTTTAAACGTAGGGTCATCCGATATTGTAGCGTAGGTATATAAGTCATAAAAATGATTTCGACCCATTGGTGTACCAATAAACAATGCACCACCTTTTTTATCCGCTAGGGCGGGTCTCAGGATTTGCTCCCATACCTCTGGCTTCATGTCTGCGTACTCGTCCATGACAAGATACTTAAGACTGACACCACGCATTGTTTCTGGCCTATCAGCACCCTTAAGGTTGATAGTGGAACCATTAATTAATTTCATCTGTAAGTTATTAACATGAGCCGATGCAATCACTGGATTAGCAAGCTCTAACAACGTCTGCCACATGATGTCCCTAGCCTGTCCCTGTGTCGGTGCTACATAGAACACCTGACAACGCTCTAAGGACAAAGCGTTAATGACCATCTTCCAAGCGGCTAGTCTTGACTTACCTGTACGTCTACCTGCGGCTACTACCTTAAACCTTACAGGATCATCGTATACTTCCTGTTGCCAAGGTAAAAACTCTACCTTTAAGTCAGCCAATTAATAAGTCCACATTACTGGGCCAAGACCATCATCGTGTAAATCACGGGTGTCAACATGGATAAAAGAACTAGCGACTCCAACTCCTGTAAATCCAAGCGCAATCGCTTGTTCCACAATTTTAAACCGTTGTATGCCGTCTGTGACTCTAATGTCCGCCGCGTTACCTTTTGAATGTTGTCCTGCAATTTTTTTCTTAGCCTCTATAGGATGTGAAGGGGAGCGATAACCGCTAGTGATTACAAACGGGAAACCACAAGCCTCCCGCAGTTCATCCAATCGTTCTATGAACTCATCTTTAATTTCATTTTCACCTGTGTACTGACAGGCAAATTCTTCTTTGTTAAAATACTTAGCCATCTGTAAACTCTCCCTCTATGGGGTCGTTACTACCAGACACAATAGTAGTCTCACCACCCACACCTGTAATAGAAATGTTGATAGCGTTTCGACCACCACTGGTTTTATCTTTTTCGAAATAGCCTACGGGTAATACTCTGTCCATAACAAGTTTCCATGCCGCGGCTTGGTTTTTATGCTCATCGTCTAAAGCGGCGTCAAATATTGACTCTAAAACTTTCCTAGATTTAGGGGACGTAAGCATCCTAGTTTTATATTCATTAATGATAGCCGCATCACCTTTAGGGCGACCTCTGGATAATCCAGTTGCACCCCTCTTGCGGTTGACAACATCTGACTTCTTAGGTCGGCCCACCCGCTTTGCGGGCTGACTCTCCTTTGATTCTTTGTTTTGAGACATAAACTCTCCTTAGGTTATCTTAAGTATACTTAAGGCCGCGTTTGGATATTCTTTAATTTTAAAACTAAAAAATAAACTAACTTACTATAAGTTAATTATAGCACATCTCAAAACAAAAGTCAAGTCTTTTCTTTCATTCTTATGAAATACTTATGACCCCTAAAGACCCTTTAGCTATTTATGTCAATCTTATGTATACTTATGTAAATCAGCAGGTTACGTAACGGCTATGTATCCTCTTTTTTGTCATTTACTACTATTTTGTGTACTGGCGGGTACCGTTGATATCACCAGAATCCACACGGCCCCCCCGCCCCCTATTTATCCACAGGTTATACATAAGTTATACATGAGTTATCCACAGGTATACCCACAGCCTGTGCATAAGGTGTGCATAAGTTATCCACAGGTTATACATGGGGCATGGTGCTTAAGTTGGCACGGGTATTGCATGGGGCAAGTGTGTGTATGCATAAGGGTACCTATAGACCCCACCATGTTGGCATAAGTATTGCATGTGAATATAGTTGGCATGCTTCTTGCTACGCGGGCGCGCATGATAGAAGGTAGCATATGGTCATGCACTGGATGCATATAGTTTATATAGGTCATGCGTTTAAATCATTGTACATTGTTAGCCTAGACGCTATACTGAACCCATCAAGCAAACAAAGACTAACCATAGGTGCCAACATGATTACATTAACAGAGATACAAGCAACCACGTTGATCAATTCAACGGCCAAACAATGGTGCATTGATAACCTAGACTACTTGAATAAACCAATGAGATTCTTTGGTAGTAGTCTTAAGGTTGAGAAAGGTGCAGATAAATATGATACCTATGTTATGTATTTGCAACCTGCCGACAAGGTAGCCACGGAAACACTATGTAGCTTTGCTGATCTTGCAGGATGCAAGGCACCTTGCCTGATATCTAGCGGCCAACTAGGTATGTCAGTCGGTCAGAATGCGGCCACCAAACGCACCGTATTAATGTTATTACGTCCTGCTATGTTTGAGAGTGCTATGCTATCTGAAATAGACAAAGCGGAACGCAAAGCGTTAAAAACGGGCATCCCTGCGCTGTTTAGGCTAAATGGTACTAGTGATATAGATTTCACTGCTATCATGGTACAACGGCCTGAATCTATGTTCTATGACTACACCAAAATCCTTAGCAGGGTACGCAAAAACACATTGCCTAATTTTGACCTAACCTTCAGCGGTAGTATGTTTAGTACTCAAAGCAAAGCCGCACTACGTAAAGCAGTAGGCGCAAAGTATCGCATTGCTATGGCGTACAATACCAAAGGTTTAGCGGATGATGGGCTAAAGCTACGCCATGATCTTAAATCATTCGACACTACAGACCTACGCCACCTTGACGACAACGTGGTCGGTACATTGACGCGCAAGGGTAGCAACAAAAAGGAACGTGCAAGCGACAATCTACGGTCTGATTCGTTCTTTGTGACTAGTGCTAATGTGCTAGAATTCAATGATATAATAGCAGTTGGAGGATAATATGAAACA
>Ga0307986_10003070_pt1 | contig 11736 bp, 9 predicted proteins | sample EllFjometageno82_FD_203170 | JGI IMG/M metagenome (GOLD analysis project Ga0307986, IMG submission 203170) | Marine microbial communities from Ellis Fjord, Antarctic Ocean - #82 | ecosystem: Environmental > Aquatic > Marine > Unclassified | place: Southern Ocean | collected 2014-10-09
TTCGCCCCAATCAGGCGGATAACCAATACCTATTGAGTAACCAGTTCTTGATGTTTTTTCAATTCCATACTTATCAAGTACTTTCCAGAATGCTTTTGCCACATCATTGGCAGTCTCCCCTGGTTTTGCAGTATCTATTCCAGCTTGTAGAGCCTCATTTGTTTTATTCATAGTATCAATTTTTTTTTGATCTGGTTTTCCAAGCAAAACTGTTCTAGCCATTGGGCAATGATATCTTTGATACACACCTGAAAGCTCAATAATTGTGGCCTCACCCTCGATAAACTTGTCTTGAGTTGCTGTTAAATGCGAGGCAGAGGTTCCTTTTCCAGTGGGTAATAACGTAGCAATACTAGAATACTCTCCTCCAAACTCTGGTGTTCCATAAAATAATGCTTTTTGAATTTCACCCACAGCATCACACTGTCTTACGCCAGGATTTATAACATCAATTGCTGTTTTCATTCCTTTTTGAGAGATTATTGCTGCTGATTTCATAAGCTCAATCTCAGCATTAGATTTAACTACTCTTACCCAGTTAACTAGTCTTTTAGAATCTGTTAATTTAGCATTTGGTAAACCTTTTTTTATTTTTTCGTAACAATAAGCTGTGAAATAATGACTATCCATTTCTAAGCCAATTGTAAGTTTATCCCATTTTCTCTTTTTAATAATATCTACAAGGTTATCATAAGGATGGAGTGGCCATGTATGAATATATTTTTCATCATAAACCAAAACATTCTCATTTTTTAAATAAGTTTTTATATAAGCACCACCTGAATCTTGCTTTCTTACCCAGCATAATGGCTCTTCAGCATTTACATGGACTACTACAGCTTGTGCATAATAAAATGACCAAGCATCATAACCAGTTAAGTAATTCATATTGGCTGTATCGCTAGAGATCAACAGTTCTATACCTTTTTCTTGCATTGATCTTTGCACTTTTTTTAATCGTGTTTTATATTCTTCTTTAGTAAAATTCATCTATTAATAACTGTGTTTTTTATTGGGAAATTTTTTTGACTTAACATCATTCTTAAATTTTATAATAGCAGAGTTAATTTGTTTTGAAATATTTGTATATTTTTTAACAAATCTCACATTTATAGGATTCAATCCAATTAGATCATCAGTGACTAATACCTGCCCATCACAATTAGCAGATGCGCCAATCCCAATAGTTGGGATATGTATAGTGTTGGTAATTTCTTTTGCCAAAGAACTATCCACACATTCCAGCACAATGGAAAAAACTCCCAATTTCTCTAGAAGTTTTGCATCTTTTAAAAGACTTTTTCTTTCAGTTATCTTTTTTCCCTTAACTTTAAAATTTTTAGCAGACTGAGGGAGAACACCTAAGTGTCCCATCACTTGAATTTTATTCTTAATCAATGTCTTAATTATATGGTAAATTTTAGTACCACCTTCTAATTTAACCGCATCACATTTTGTTTTTGCAATAATCATTTTTGCATTTTTTAGAGCTTCAGAGCTATTTCGATAAGTGTTATGAGGCATATCTACAACCATAAGACTCTTTTTAATTCCCATCTTTACACTCTTAGAATGTTCTATCATCATATCAAGCGTTACATTTCTTGTTGATTTATAATTGTACAAAACAGATCCCAGGGAATCTCCAACTAGAACTATGTCGCAATGATTATCTATAATTTGAGCAATATTCTTAGAGTAAGCTGTTAAACAAACAATTTTAGATTTATTTTTTTTTTTAAATATTTTGTAGAATTTACTTTTCATTATTTTATCAACTTATCACCTTAAAACATTTAACATTGCAAATAAATTATTCTAACTCAATAGTACTTGGTGGTTTTGAGGTAACATCATAAACGACCCTATTTATACCTCTAATATTATTGATAATTTTATTGGAAATTAACTGCATAAAACCTTTTGGAAAATCAAAAAAATCTGCAGTCATTCCATCCTCTGATGTGATTGCTCTTAAAAGGCAAATATGTTCATAAGTTCTATTATCTCCCATCACACCAACAGTTTTTACGGGAAGTAATGCAGCGTAAGCCTGCCAAATTTTATGGTACAAGCCATGATCTCTTAATGCTTTAATAAAATAGTAATCTGCTTCTTTTAAAATTTTTATTTTCTCATTAGTTATAAAGCCAGGCATTCTTATTGCTAAACCTGGACCAGGAAAAGGATGTCTAGATATTATATCTTTTGATAGTTTAAGCTCTAATCCTAATTTTCTTACCTCATCTTTAAATAAAAATTTTAAAGGTTCAACTAGTTTTAACTTCATTCTTTTGGGAAGACCACCAACATTATGATGAGATTTTATTTTTGATGTTTGGCTACCAGTTACTGATTTACTTTCAATCAAGTCAGGATAAAGAGTTCCCTGTGCAAGAAATTTTACGTTTTTAATTTTTTTAGCATATCTTTCAAATATTTTAATAAATAAATTTCCAATAATTTTTCTTTTTTTTTCAGGATCAGAAACATTTGTTAGTTTCTTTATGAATTCTTTTTCGGCATTGACATATAATAAATTCATTTTTAATTTATTTTTAAATGTATTCACTACTTGGGTTTCCTCATTTTTTCTCAAAAGACCATTATTAACAAAAATACATGTTAAGTTTTTGCCAATAGCTTTACTCAAAAGTTGTGCAACAACGCTACTATCAACTCCACCTGATAAACCACAAATTACCTTGTTATCACCCACTTGATCTTTAATTTCTTTTATTAATTTTAATTTTTGATCTTTTGAAGACCAATTTTTTTTAATCTTACATATAAGAAAAAGGAAATTACCTAATAAAATTTTACCCTTATGCGTATGTGTTACCTCTGGATGGAATTGAACACCATAAAAATTATCTTTAGAGTTTTCAATTATTGTTAATTTAGAGGTTTGTGTTGATGCAACAATTTTAAAATTTTTAGGCATTTTAGACACTTGATCAGCATGACTCATCCAAACATTACTGGTATTGTTTTTATTAAAAAAGTTTTTTGTTAAGACGCTATTTGAAATTTTATTTATTGTTGCAAGACCAAACTCTCTATGTTTTGATTTTTTAACACTTCCACCTAATTCTTTGGATAGTATTTGGTGTCCAAAGCATATACCAAGAACTGGTACACCTAATTTTAAAATTTTTTTATCAAAGTTAAATTTATTATTTTCATAAACATTAAGAGGACCACCTGAAAGAATTATTCCACCTATATTTTTTTTAATAATTTCACTACTATTAATTTTTTTATGACTAACAATCTCAGAATACACACCAAATTCTCTTACTCTTCTAGCAATTAGTTGAGTAAATTGTGATCCAAAATCTATTATAAGAATTTTATTTAAGTTGTGACTAAGACTCATTTTTGGGTTCCAAATTTTTTAAGGACTCTAAAATAAAAGTTTTTTTTTCACATAAGTTTTTACAAATCTTTGAAAATTTTTCTGTTAACTCTTTAACTCTTGAATAGTTTGATTTCTTGATTTCAATTTCCATTAACATATATACAGCTTCTTCATTTACGGGATCTAAAAGAAGCACTGTATTAATATTTTTTTCTTCTTCTTTTTTATTTTTTTCAAAATTATAAATTTTAGCTAAGTACAGATATGAATTTGTATCTTTTGGGTTTAAAACAATACTCCTTTGAAACAAAAACTTAGATTCCTCGTATTTTTTTTCTATATATTTTTTTTCACCCTCGATAAAAAAATGATTATCTGCAAAAAGTGAATTTGAAAAATTTAAAATTAATAATATGATCAATGTTAACTTAATTTTTTTTATCATTAGTATTTATTATCCTTTTTAACCTCATCAACATTATGAACCATGCTTTCATAGAAACCTGCTTTAGTTATTTTTACAAAGTTAGGATTTTTTTTTAAGTTATGTACCTTTTTAGCACCAAGATATCCCATGGATGATTTAAGCCCTCCTATTAATTTGTAAATTATGCTTTTAACATCTCCTTTATATTTTACAAAGCCTTCTACTCCTTCTGGCACATACTTAGATGCATCTTTTTGTTTTATTTGAAAATACCTATCAGCAGACCCTTTATTCATTGCTCCAACTGACCCCATACCTCTAAAACTTTTAAATAATTTTCCATTTTTTTTAATCATTTTACCTGGCGTTTCTGTACTACCTGCAAACAAAGAACCTATCATTATTGCATCTGCTCCTGCAGATAGTGCTTTTGCCAGGTCTCCTGAATATTTAATACCACCATCTGATATAATTTTTACTTTATTATTTTTTACACCTTTTTTTACTTCAAGTATTGCACTTAGTTGCGGTACGCCAATGCCTGCTACCAACCTCGTTGTGCATATCGAGCCTGGACCAATTCCAACTTTAATTATATCTACTCCTAGTTTTATCAAAAATTTTGCAGCTTCGGTTGTTGCTATATTTCCTGCACATAGAGCAGTTTTATTTGTTTTCTTTTTCTTTATTGCTTTTATGATTTCAGCAACTTTTTTGCTGTGTCCATGTGCTGTATCCACCACAATTAAATCCACTTTTTCTTTTAGAATTGCATCTGCTCTTTTGAGTTCTAAAGGACCAGCCCCAACTGCTGCTCCAACTAATAATTTTAATTTTTTTACTTTTTTGATTTCTTTAATTTGTTTTTTAATATCCAAGTTTCTATGTATGACACCTATACCTCCAGCCTTTGCTATAGCAATAGCCATTTTACTCTCTGTTACTGTATCCATAGCAGATGATAATAGTGGAATTTTTAATGTTAAATTGCTTGATAATTTTACAGTCGTATCTACCTCTGAAGGTAAAACTTCTGAGTATTTTGGGGCCATTGTTACGTCATCAAAGGTGAGAGCTTCTTTTATAGGATCCATAATAATTTATATACGATTCTTTTTAAAATTAAAGACCCTATCTTAATATTTTACAAATAATAAAGCTTTCCTTGGATTCTTTTCTACTAGCTTTCGGCTTAAATACCTTCACTTCTTTAAATATTTTTTTCCCCAAAGCAACTATTTCATTAAATGATGAGCCTAAGAAAATTTTAGAGACAAAGCGTCCCTCTTTAACTAGCATATTCTTAGAGAAGTTCATTGCCTCCATTGCTAGTTCACCAGTATATATCGCATCAATATCTTTTATACCCGTTGTATTAACAGCCATATCAGATACTACAACATCAACTTTTGATTTAAATAAACTTTTAATTTTATCTTGAGAAACTGCCTCTGTAAAATCACCCTTGATTTGGATTGTATTTTCAATTTCCTCCATTCCTTTTATGTCGATTGAAACTAACCTTCCGCTCTTTACAGTTCTTGCAATATATTGAGACCAACTACCAGGTGATGCTCCTAAATCAATTATAGATATTCCATTTTTTAATATCTTAAATTTTTCATCAATTTCTATTAATTTATAAGCAGATCTTGCTCTATATCCATCCACTTGAGATTGTCTAACATAAATATCTCTTTTTTGTTTATTGATCCAATTTTTAGAGATTCTATTTTTTTTCAATTACAAACCAAATCTTAAACTTTTAGATAATAAATTTTTCTGGATAGATAGAATCTTAATTTTAACACTCTTATCTAGTCTCATATCTTTATCATCATCCCAAATTCCCGCTGCTAAATGCATTATTCCTATTTTATAGTTTGGTAAGTAAGGTTCAACAAATGTATTTTCTACCTCGTTAAACTTTGGCAATAAATTACTAGCAATCCAATTACAATTTAAAGGTAAAAATTCAGTTTCTATGTCATCTATATACACAGACATATTAATAGCTAAACCTTCGGAACCAAAAATATTTCCAGATTTTAATGTTTGATCAAGATTCTTTTGCCACGATGTCCAACCTGGTGAATTTTTCTCCAACGAAAAGACACCTATGTTTATGTGTGGAGCAAAAGCTAGCTTCCTTGCTTTAGACAGACCTATTTTAGATTTAATTGCATGTTTAAAATTTTGTGATTTAATTATTGCTACTTTTCCAAATAGCCAGTTGACTTTGGACATTATCTTGTAACCAGGTCCTAATGTTTGTGTAATTCCCAATTTACCATTTTCACAGGCCTTAAAATACAATTCGATAGAGGTCCAATCATTGACCCAAGCATCACAATCTATCCATAAATATTTTTCATAATTTGGAAAATATTTGGGTAAAAAGGCTCTTGATACTTGACTTTTTAACCATTCTTTTCCTTTAACTTTAAGCGCTGGAACTTCAATATCCCATTCGGCTGATTTAATTTCGTCGACTTTTTTTGATAAAAGTTTTTTCTGGTCTACTGTAAGTCCAGCATCAAGAATACAAATCGCTGTATCTTTGCTTTCTTCAAAACTTTTAATTGAATCCACTAATTCGTTAAGTAATTCAAAGTAGTTGGCATCTGCTAATGAAACAATTACGTTTTTTTTCATCTACAATATATCTTCAAATTCTTCATTTTCATTTTTTTCATCAGTAATATTTTTTTCTTTTTTTATTTTTTTATAATGAAAATAACTTATTGGAATTGAAGCTAAATATACAAAAATGCTTAAAGTAAGAATTTTGAATGTGTACACCAAAAGTGCTCCAAAAAATAAAACCATTCCAAATAATACAAATTTTGTAATGTTTCTTGGAATAACTATTTTTTTAAAAGAGTAAGTTGGAACTGTACTTATTAGAAAAAGCGAGACTGTAATAAAAAATATTGGTACAATAATATCGTAATTAATTTTATAAAAAAATTCACCCAAACCACTAAAGCTAAATATTAAAGGCATTAAAACAATAATACCTCCGGCAGGAGCTGGTACTCCTTCAAAAAAGTTATCTTTCCATGTGAGTTCATCAGTTGAAGAAACATTAAATCTTGCAAGTCTTAAAGCAACACAGACCACATATATTAAGCACACAAACCAGCCAATTTTATCTAGATACTGCAGACTCCAAAAATACATTATAAATGCTGGTGCAACACCAAAACTAATCACATCACCAAGTGAATCGAGTTCTTTTCCCATTTTAGATGTTCCTTTAATTAATCTTGCTATACGACCATCCAATGCATCCATAAGGCCAGCAAATAATATTGCAACTACTGAGAGCGCAAATTTACCATCTAAAGCAAATTTTATTGCGCTTAAACCAATGCATACTCCAATTAAAGTAATAGCATTAGGTAAAATCATTCTTACTTTTTTTTCAGATACAATTTTAAAATTATTCTTGGGTTGTTCCATAAGCTATTTTTTAGCTAGTAAAGTTTCACCTGCAATTGTTTTTTGTCCAACTTTAACTAATGATTTATAATTTTCAAAATAAACATCAGCTCTACTTCCAAACCTTATCATGCCAATTCTTTCACCTTGTTTTAGTTGCTGATCTTTTGATGTTTCGCAGACTATTCTCCTAGCAATTAATCCCGCAATTTGAACAACAATAATTTCTTCCCCAAAGTTATTTTTAATTTTATAATAATTTCTTTCGTTATCTTCGCTCGCTTTATCAAGAGACGCATTTAAAAATTTTCCTGGCTTATAAAATATTTCTGAAATTTTTCCTTCACAAGGCGACCTGTTAACATGGCAGTCAAAAATATTCATAAATATACTTATCTTGGTAAATTTTTTATTTTCTAAATTCAATTCTTTTGGACCCTCTACCTCATGAACCATTAGCACTTCGCCATCAGCAGGACTTGTTAAATATTCATCATCATTAATTGAGATTCTTTCAGGATCTCTAAAGAAGTAATAAACCCAAATAGTCAAGACTACTCCTAACAAACCAATGAATGAATTTATAAAATATAAAAAGATAGTTATAAAAATAGCAATAGCTAAAAATTTATAACCTTCTGTGTGAATTTTTGGAAAAATCTTCTCTAACATAAGCTTCTATTTGATAATTTTTTATTAATATGTATATAAAGCACTAAATTACAATTAATATTATATATTATTCAAATATGGCTAAAATAAACGTTAAAAACCCAGTTGCTGAACTTGATGGCGATGAAATGACAAGAATAATATGGAAGTTTATTAAGAGTAAACTTATCCTTCCTTATTTAGATTTGGGTATAGAATATTTTGATTTAGGCATGAAAAGCCGTGATAACACTAACGATCAAATAACAATAGATTCAGCCTCCGCAATTAAAAGAATTGGTGTTGGAATTAAATGTGCAACAATCACTCCAGACGAAGCAAGAGTAGAAGAGTTCGACTTAAAAAAAATGTGGAGATCTCCTAATGGAACTATAAGAAACATTATTGGAGGTACTGTTTTTAGAGAACCTATTGTTTGTAAAAATATTCCTAAATTAGTCCCTTCATGGACTGACCCTGTAATTATTGGAAGACACGCATTTGGAGATCAATATAGAGCAACAGATTTTAAAGTTCCAGGAAAAGGAAAAATGGAAGTCAAGTGGACAGCTGAAGATGGTAGTAAAGAAATAAAGTATGAGGTTTTCAATTTCCCTGGACCTGGAATAGCTTTATCAATGTATAATTTAGATAAATCTATAGAGGACTTTGCAAGATCTTGTTTTGGTTATGGTTTGATTAAAGGTTGGCCTGTGTATCTTTCAACAAAAAATACAATTTTAAAACAATATGATGGTCGTTTTAAAGATATTTTTCAAGATATTTTTGAAAAAGAATTTAAAATAAAATTTGAAAAATTAAAAATCACTTATGAGCATAGATTAATTGATGACATGGTTGCATGTGCAATGAAATGGAGTGGCAAATATATCTGGGCTTGTAAAAATTATGATGGTGATGTTCAGTCTGATACTATGGCGCAAGGATATGGTTCTTTAGGATTGATGACTAGTGTACTTTTAACGCCAGACGGAAAAACAATGGAGGCCGAAGCTGCACACGGTACAGTTACAAGACATTATAGAATGCATCAACAAGGTAAAGAAACCTCTACTAATCCAATCGCATCAATATTTGCCTGGACGAGAGGATTGGCTCATAGGGGTAAATTAGATAATAACAGTGAATTAATTAAATTTTCAAAAACATTAGAAGAGGTTTGTATTGATTGTGTTCAAAATGGATCAATGACTAAAGACCTTGCGATTTTGATTGGACCATCAAGCAAATATTTAACTACAAATCAATTTTTAGATGAGCTAGATAATCAACTTAAAAAAAAACTTAATTAATTAATTTTTTAATACTTTCAAACGATTCTTCAATTTTATCAGGTAGAGTTCCTCCAGCCTGAGCAAAATCATTTCTACCCCCACCTCCTTTTCCACCAATAATTTCAGATCCAACTTTAGCAATTTTTACAGCATCAAATTTATCTATGAGAGCCTTCGTAACACCAACTGCTAATCCAACTTTATTTTCATTAATTGAATAAATAATTATTACCCCCTCTTTAATTTCTTTTTTACCTTCATCTATTAATTTACGTAAATCTTTAAAGGGGAGATTTAAAATTTTCTGAAATCTTATTTGTATGCCATTAATAACTTGATCATTAATCGTATTTTTTGTTTTATCTTTTAAAATTAAGCCAACAGAAAGTTGTTCGAATTGTTTATTAAGATCTTTTATTAAAGAGGGATAATCTTTATTTTCAACACTTGGTTTGCCCCCAAGTTTAACTATCTTGCCTGATAAAACTTTTATAATTTCTTCATTTTTTTGAATTGATAAATTTGAAAGTTCTTTCCTATTCTGCAAATAATCCTTTAATTTATTACCTCTTAATGCCTCAATTCTTCTCACTCCTGCAGCTACTGAGGATTGGCTAATTATCTTAAATGTTCCAATTTCTGAAGTGTTTTTAACATGTGTTCCTCCACATAGTTCTGTTGAAAAGTATTTATCTTTTTCTTCCCCCATTGATAATACCCTTACTTCTTCAGCATATTTTTCACCAAATAAGGCTAATGCTCCATTTTTAACTGCCTCTTTAGGTGTCATTATTCTTGTTTTAACTTCAGTTTTTTTTTCAATTATTGCATTAACATTCTGCTCAATTTTATTTATTTCTTCATCGGAAATAGCTTTCATATGATTAAAATCAAATCTTAGTCTATCCGAATCCACCAAAGATCCTTTTTGAGTCACATGCTCTCCCAAAACTCGTCTTAATGACTCATGTAATAAATGTGTTGACGAGTGATAAGCTCTAATATTTTTTCTTCTTTCAGTGTCAATTTTTAATTCCACACTATTATTTATTTTAATAGACCCTTTTTTAACTTTTCCACAGTGTACAAATAAATCTCCTAGTTTTTTTTGTACGTCAGATACCTGAAATTCAAAACTTTCATTAGAAATTGTTCCCATATCAGCGACTTGTCCACCAGATTCTCCATAAAAGGGTGTTTGATTTGTAATTATAATTCCTTCATCATTTTCTTGAAGTTCTTCTACCTCTTTATTTTCTTTAAGAATTAAAGTTATTACACCTTCAGCTTTATCTGTGCTGTATCCTAAAAAATCTGTTGCTCCCAATTTATCTCTAATACCAAACCATATTTTATCTAACGAACTGTCACCTGAGCCTTTCCAGTTTTTTTTTGCTAATTCCTTACTTTCTTTCATCAATAAATCGAACTTCTCAATATCAACTTTTAGTGATTTATTTTTTAAAATATCTTCTGTCAAATCTAATGGAAAACCATATGTGTCATAAAGTTTGAAAGCAACTTCACCAGGTAGTATCTTTTTAACTTTATTAACCTCTTCATTTAAAATTTTAATTCCTCGATCTAATAAAACTAAAAACTTTTCCTCTTCTGTTTTTAAAGTTTCTTTTATTAGAGACTGTGCTCTTTCAAGTTCTGGATAATTATTAGACATCTCTTCCAATAACGTTTTAAAAATATCATAGAAGATTGGTTCCTTCGAACCCAATAAGTGTGAGTGTCTCATTCCACGTCTCATAATTCTTCTAAGTACGTATCCTCTACCTTCATTTGAGGGTAAAACACCTTCTGCTAATAAAAATGAACTTGCTCGTAAATGATCAGCTATTACTCTAAAGCTAGAATTGTTAGTTTCATCCACTTTAATATTTAATGAATTTGATGCAGATTGAATTAATTTATTAAAATGGTCTGTTTCATAATTGTCGTGAGTTCCTTGTAATAATGCAGCTACTCTTTCAAGACCCATGCCAGTATCAACTGATGGTTTTGGAAGATCAATTCTTTTATCTTTTGAAATTTGTTCATATTGCATAAATACAAGGTTCCAGATTTCAATAAACCTGTTGCCATCCTCATTCTTTGATCCAGGAAGTCCTCCATCTAAATGCTCTCCATGGTCATAAAAAATTTCTGAGCATGGCCCACATGGCCCTGTATCTCCCATTGACCAAAAATTATCTGATGTGGATATTCTTATAATTCTATCATCACTAAAACCTGCTATCTTCTTCCAAAAATTAAAACTATCTTCATCATCATGAAATACTGTTACATAAAGACGTTTTTTATCAATTCCCAAATCTTTAGTTATTAAATTCCAGGCATAGCTTATTGCCTGTTCTTTGAAGTAATCACCAAAAGAAAAATTTCCAAGCATTTCAAAAAATGTGTGATGTCTTGGTGTATAACCAACGTTTTCTAAGTCATTATGCTTACCACCTGCTCTTACACATTTTTGAGATGTGGTTGCTCTAACATAATCTCTTTTCTCTAATCCAGTAAATACATTTTTAAATTGAACCATTCCAGAATTA
>Ga0307986_10003072_pt1 | contig 11731 bp, 10 predicted proteins | sample EllFjometageno82_FD_203170 | JGI IMG/M metagenome (GOLD analysis project Ga0307986, IMG submission 203170) | Marine microbial communities from Ellis Fjord, Antarctic Ocean - #82 | ecosystem: Environmental > Aquatic > Marine > Unclassified | place: Southern Ocean | collected 2014-10-09
AAACGCAAATAGATGCGAGCTCAGGTTTATTTTGTAATCCACTAGGCCATGGTAGAAGAGAAATTACAGAAGCTGTTACAAAACAATTAGAAACATTAGATTACGCACAACCGTTTCAACAAGGTTTTGGTGGTTCTTTTGAATTAGCTACAAGAATTTCAAAACATACACCAGGTGACTTAAATAAAATGTTTTTTACAATTTGTGGATCTACAGCTGTAGAGACAGCAATTAAAATTGCTGTTGCTTACCATAGAGCCAAAGGTCATGCAGAAAGATTTAGATTTGTTGGACGTGAACGTGGTTATCATGGAATGAACATTGGTTGTATTTCAGTTGGTGGAATGGTGAACAATATTAAAACATTCGCAAGTGTTCTAATGCCAGGTGTCCAACACATTAGACATACTCATTTACCAGAACATAAATTCGTTAGTGGTCAACCAGAGACTGGAGATTATTTAGCAAACGATCTAGAAACAATTTGTGCAAACTTTGGTGGTGAAAATATAGCTGCTTGTATAGTTGAACCGATTGCCGGATCAACTGGAACATTAGTTCCACCTAAAGGATATTTACAAAAACTAAGACAAATCTGTGACAAGCATGGAATACTTTTAATTTTTGATGAAGTAATTACAGGTTGGGGCAGAACAGGTTCTAAATTTGGTGCAGATGAATTTGGAGTAATACCAGATATTATGACAATGGCAAAAGCTACAACAAATGGTGTTGTACCAATGGGTGTTGTTGCTTGTAATGATTTTATTTATGATGCCGTAATGGATGCTTCACCAACAGGTGCAGTTGAATTATTTCATGGTTATACTTATTCAGGAATTCCAGTTGCAGTTGCTGCAGCATTAGCAGTTCAGGATATTTTTGAAAAAGATGATATTTTTAATAGAGCAAAAAATTTAGCTCCTTATTTTCAAAAAGGATTGTTCTCTCTTCAAGATCTAGAGTCTGTAGATAATATTAGAGGATATGGAATGATGGGTGGAATAGACATGAAGCTAAACACTAAACCAGGTAAAGCTGGGTTTGAATGTTTTAAAGCATGTTATGAAGCTGGTGTTAACTTTAAAGCTACAGGAGATTGTTTAATTATAGCTCCTCAATTCATTTGTGAAGAAAAACATATTGATGAGATTATTGAAAAGTTAAGAACTGGTATTACTAACTATCAAAAAAATCAAAAAAACTAAAAACTTTACAAAATTAAAGTATTAAAAAGGAAGAGAGTGTTATGAAAATTGGCGTACCTAAAGAAATCAAACCACAAGAACATCGTATTGGATTAACACCTGAAAGCGTTAAGACTTTAATATCAGAAGGTCATGAAGTTTTAGTTGAAAACAATGGTGGGTTTGAAGCTGGTTTTGAAAACGAACAATACACAAGTGTTGGTGCTAAAATTGTTGATAAAGCTGAAGATATTTTCAATGATGCAGATATTATTGTTAAAGTAAAAGAGCCTCAATCTGGTGAAGTTAAGATGATTAGAGAAAATCAAATCGTCTACACTTATCTACATTTAGCAGCCGCTAAAGAATTAACTGAAGGTTTAGTTAAATCTAAAGGTGTTTGTATAGCCTATGAAACAGTTACAGATGATAATGGAAGATTACCATTACTTGCACCAATGAGTGCAGTTGCTGGACGTATGTCTGTTCAAGCTGGAGCGCATTGCTTGGAAAAAAATCAAAATGGTAGAGGTCTTTTATTAGGGGGAGCTCCTGGAGTTGAGGGAGGTACTGTTGTTATTTTAGGTGGTGGTGTTGTTGGTGAAAACGCTGCTGTGATTGCAACTGGAATGGGTGCTAAAGTTCACATCGTTGATAAGTCTGAAGCAAGACTAAAACAATTGGTTGAAATGTTTGGTGATAAAATTATTCCAGAACAAAGTGATAAAATTGATTTAAATAAATTAGTTGCTGAAGCTGATCTTTTAATTGGGGGTGTTTTAATTCCAGGTGCAGAAGCTCCAAAATTAATTACTAAACCAATGTTAAAATTAATGAAAAGAGGATCTGTAATAGTTGATGTCGCAATTGACCAAGGGGGTTGTGTTGAGACGAGTAAACCAACAACTCACGGTGATCCAACTTATATTATTGATGGTGTTATTCATTACTGTGTAGCAAATATGCCAGGTGGAGTTCCAAGAACTTCAACGATAGCATTGAATAACGCAACACTTCCACATCTAGTTAGAATTGCAAACAATGGTTACGCTAAAGCACTAAGCGATGACAAACATTTACTTGCAGGATTAAACGTTTGCAAAGGAATGGTAACTTACAAGGCTGTCGCCGATGTCTTTGGTCATGAATTTATTGTGCCAGAAAAAGCAATAACAAGCTAAGATTATTTGTGGATAAAAAACTTCCAACCAATGCAAAAGTTGTTGTAATTGGAGGGGGTATTGCAGGTTGCTCAGTTGCCTATCATCTTGCAAAGTATGGATGGAAAGATACGGTATTGTTAGAAAGAGATCAGTTAACATCGGGAACCACCTGGCATGCAGCAGGACTTGTTGGTCAATTAGGAGCATCATCCACCATTACACGTCTTAGAAAATATTCCTTAAATCTTTATAAAGAATTAGAAAAGACAACCGGATTATCAACTGGATTAAAACAAAATGGAGCAATTACAGTTGCAAGTACACCCGAAAGATTACAAGAACTGTTAAGACAAGCAACAGCCGCACAATTATTTGATGTTAACGTTGAAAGTGTTAACAAACAAAGAATAAAAGAACTCTATCCCGTTATAAATGATGCTGACATTTTAGGGGGTGTTTATATGCCAGAAGATGGCCAGGCAGATCCTATTGGGGTTACCAATGTATTAGCTAAAGCTGCAAAGATGGAAGGGGCCCAGATATTTGAAAAAACTCCTGTTGAAAAAATATTAGTTAAAGACAAGAAAATTGTTGGTGTTCAAACTAAATTTGGCAAAATTGATTGTGAATATGTTGTCATTGCAACTGGGATGTGGTCAAGGCAAATTGGAGAAGATATTGGTGTAAGTATTCCATTATATCCAAATGAGCACTTTTATATAATTACTGAACCATTAGAAAAACTACCAAAAAACTTACCAGTTTTAAGAGACTATAATTCCTGCCTTTATTTAAAAGAAGATGCGGGGAAAATGTTAGTTGGTATATTTGAGCCCAATGCAAAACCTGCCTTTAAAGACAAAGGAGTAGTACCAGAAGACTTTTCTTTTGGAGAGTTTCCAGATGATTTTGATCACTTTGAACCTTATTTAGAAAAATCATTTCAAAGATTACCCATGCTAGAAACAGCAGGAATTAGAAAATTTTTTTCAGGTCCAGAATCCTTTACGCCAGATACTCAATACCTTTTAGGAGAAACTTCAGAGGTTAAAAATCTTTTTACTTGCTGTGGTTTTAATAGTATTGGCATAGCTAGCTCAGGAGGGGCGGGAAGAGTTACAGCTGAGTGGATGATTAATGGATATATGAGTGAAGATTTATTTTCATTAGATATTAAAAGATTTCAAAAATTTCATTCTTCTAAAAAGTTTATTATGGAAAGAGTTACAGAAACATTAGGTGACCTTTATGGAATGCATTGGCCGTATAAACAACACAATACCTCTAGAAATCAAAGGTTATTACCTTATCATGAAGAATTAAAAAAAGAGGGAGCATGCTTTGGTGTATCGGGTGAATACGAAAGGCCCATGTGGTATGCACTAAATAAAGAAAAAGCAAAATACAAATACAGTTTTGATTATCAGAATTGGTATACATCAGTTGAATTTGAAACAAAAAATACAATTACCAATGTTGGTTTATACGAACTCTCTCCGTTTTCAAAATATGAAATAAAAAGAGAGCAAGCACATAGTGAATTACAAAAAATATGCACAGCTAACATTAAAAATGAAATAGGTAGATCTACTTACACACAAATGTTGAATGAAGCTGGAGGAATTGAAGCAGACCTAACGGTTATTTGCATTGATAAAAATCATTTTAGAATAATAAGTTCAGCTGCAACAAGAACTCATGATAAAGCACATATTGTAAAACATTTATCACCTAATCTAGAGTTTAAAGATATTACAGATAATTTAGTTTGTTTAGGAATTTTTGGACCAAAAAGTAGAAATTTAATTTCAAAAATCTCAAAAGATGATTTTAGCAATGAAACATTTAAATTTGGTTATGGAAAATTTGTAACCCTTGGGTCAAAAAAAGTTTGGGCCCAAAGATTATCTTATGTGGGTGAGTTAGGATTTGAACTTTATATAGAAAATAAAGATGCTAAAGAAATTTATAAATTAATTGTTGAAGAAGGAAAGAATCATGATTTATCTCACTGTGGATCTCATGCAATGGATACAATGAGAATGGAAAGTGGATTTTTACACTGGGGTCATGATATTTCACCAGAAGAAAATCAATATGAAGCAGGATTAAATTTTGCAATTAGTTATAAAAAAGAAACAAATTTTATTGGCAAAGAAAGCTTATTAAAAATAAAAGATAAAAAACAAAATAGAAGATTTATTATGCTGTCACTTAAAGATAGTAAGCCAGGCACACCTCTATTATTACATGAAGAGCCAATTTATCTTGGTGATAAGATTATTGGAAGAACGACATCTGGAAATTATTCCTTTAATTATAAAAAAAACTTATCTTTTGGATATGTAAGTTCAGTACTTTCAAATGAAGAGCTTTCAAAAATGGATCTATATATTGAGGTTGCTAAACAAAAATTCCCAGCACTAGTAGAGATCACTCCCCTAAAAGACAAGCAAGCTAGATTTTTATAATTTTAGTTGCCGAGTTAAATAATTGGTGGTTAAATATCCCATGAAAAAAACTTATTTCCATAACAGAAAACATAACAGTGAAAAAAAAGATAAAAAAAAAGATATTCCATTACAATATATTGATCAAAAGAGAATTGTAGACATCAATAAATTGTTGAATAGAGTGCGTATTGATAAAAAAAATGATATTAAAAGAAAAGCTATTTTTTACTGCTCAACAATTTTAGCACTTAGTTTTTTTTCAGTTTTTATAATGGTTATAAAATAACTATATTAAATAAAATAAAAATTATTATTGTTCACTAAAATATTTTAAATGGACAAACATTCAGTGAGAAAAAATAAATTTTTTTAAATTTTTAGAATGAATATGTAGATTAATTATAGGAATTAAACAGTTATTAGTTTTTTTATAGGGCCTGTTATTAACCCATTTAATTTCCCATTCAGATATATTTAAATTCGAGTCTTTATTTGTAAAATTTATTTCTACCTCTTTTTTAAATATTTTTTTTACCCTATTTACAAAGCTCATTATGCCTCTAGCTTTGTTTCGAGGATCAATGCCGCCCAAAAATTGTCCTATACATGCTCCATCAAATATATATTTGAAATCATTTCTATAATTGTCATCATCACCTATGGGTAAACACAAAGAGTTATTTATTTTTTTTTCGATGTAATGAAGTATAGCCATATCATTTTCATTTATATAATCACTTGCAATAGATGATATTTTTTTACCTACTTCTTTATTCTTAATATAAATAATTGATCCAATTACTCTAATATCACTATCTCTAACACACGCAAAATCATAATTTTGTAATACGGGCACAACATTTTCCAAATCTTGATATAGCAGTACGTCGGTTTCAATATGTATTATGTCTTTTAGATCATGCATTTGCAAATAATCGTCAATAACGTAAAGTCTTTCGGTTGAAAATCTCCAAAAGAAATTTCTAAATTTTTTTTTAATTAATTTACTGTTTTTAATAAAATGAGAATGATTTTTACTCATAGGAATATTTTCTACATCTGTGATCAAGCAATTATGGTTTGTGTAGTCTGAAGAACTACTCTTGATTAAATGAATAGTATAATTTTTTTGCGTAAAGGTAATTTGTTTAATACAGTCATCTAAGTATTTAGGTACTACGCCAAGAGCTACAATTATTAGATCCATTTTATTAATTTATATTACACTATTAAAGAACTTAAATTGTTAATTATTTTTTATTCTGTTGTTTAAAAGTTTTACAAATTATGTATTGATTATAAAGATATTAAAAGTTTTGCTTGTTAACGCATGTTCACTATGTATTTATTATTAAAACTCAGAAAAACTTGATTGCACTAAAATAAAAATCTATTATAAATCAACAATAATTAAGTGGCGGGGTAGCTCAGTCGGTTAGAGCGCAGGACTCATAAGCCTGAGGTCAGTGGTTCGATTCCACTTCCCGCTACCATTAAGATATAAGTTTTTTTAAATAATTAGAATATTCGCAATTTCCATAAAACTTAATAGCTTTTAATACTTCTTTTTTTCCAATCCATTTATTCAGATAAGCAATCTCTTCAATACAGGCAATTTTAAAACCCTGTCTATTTTCAATAGCAGATACAAATAAAGTAGTTTTATAAAAATCTTCGATAGATCCTGTGTCTAGCCAAGCTCCACCTCTACCCAAATGCTCAGCTTTAAGCTTGTTTGTAGATAAATATTTTTTTAAAAGATCTGTTATTTCTAATTCACCTCGTTTTGAAGGTTTTAATTGTTTTGCATATTTTACAACTTTATTATCAAAAAAATACAAACCAGTAATAGCAAAATCAGATATGAATTTCTTCGGTTTTTCTTTAATAGAGGTTATTTTTTTTAAATTATTTATTTTAGCAACACCAAATAATTCTGGTTTTGAAACTTTGTGCAATATAACTTTAGCTCCTTCATTTAATTTAGAGCAATCAAGAAGCATTTTAGAAAGGTTTTGCCCATAAAAAAAATTATCACCAAGTATTAAAGCAACATTATCCTTACCTATAAAATCTTTTCCAAGGATAAAAGCATCTGGCAAACCTTTAGGACTTTCTTGCTCCAAATAGCTTATGTTAACGCCTAAGTTATTACCATTTGGAATTATTTTTTTATATTGATCTAATTGACCCTTGTTTACAATAATAAGTATATCTTTTATTTTAGCCAATAATAAAATTGAAAGAGGGTAGAAAATTAAAGGTTTATCATAAATGGGTAACAACTGTTTATTAACAGCCTTAGTTAGTGGACTCATTCTAGTCCCCATTCCACCTGCTAAAATTATCCCCCTTTTAATCATTACAATTTTCCTATTCTTTTAACAATATCTTTTTTTGAAATAGATTTGTAGTAGTTGTTATTATTATGATACCATAAAAATGTTTTTTCCAAACCATTTTCAAAGTTTACTTTTGTTTTCCATTTTAAATTTCTTAATATTTTTTTGCTATCAAGAGCGTATCTAATATCATGACCTGGTCGATCTTTAATAAATTTAATTTTAACATTTGAGCCATTAAAATTATATTTTTTTGCAATTTTTATTAATGCTTTACAAATTTCAAGATTGTTCAAATTTTTATTTGAACCTATATTATAAAACTCACCAATTTTTCCTTTTTGAAAAACTTTTATCAAAGCCTCACAATGATCCTGAACATATATCCATTCTCTTGAATTTTTCCCATTGCCATAAATGGGTAAATTTTTATTATTCAAGATATTGTAAATTAACTTTGGGATAAGTTTTTCAGGATGTTGTTTTGGTCCATAATTGTTTGAACAATTCGTAACTATTGCCGGAATCCCGTATGTTCTAACGTATGAACTAACAAGATGATCGGATGCGGCTTTACTGGCTGCATAAGGTGAACTTGGCTTATAGGGAAAATTTTCATGAGACCTTCCTTTTAATATATCGCCATATACCTCATCAGTAGAAATATGAATTAACCTAACTTTCTTATTTAACTTTGAATATTTTCTGAAAATTTCAAGTAAATTAAAAACACCCATGATATTACTGTTAATAAAACTTTCAGGACTATCAATAGATCTATCCACATGAGTTTCTGCTGCTAAATTAAAAATACCAGCAGGTTTATATTTAAAAATGATTTTATTAAGCTTATTTTTGTTATTTAAGTCACATTTGATAAATTTGTAGTTTGAATTTTTTAGGTACTCATTTGTATTGTAAAAATTAGATGAGTACGTAACTTTGTCTAAATTTATAACTTTAAATTTTTTATGAATTAATAGTTCAATTAGATTACTACCTATAAATCCAAGACCACCAGTAACTATTATTTTCTGCATGATTTTATTTATAATAATCGATATAGTAAGTATATAATAATTTACTTCAATAATGACATTAAGCTTAAATAACCTAACATTTATTATCGTTACATTTAAAAGTGAGCACATCATTCATGAATGTATCGAGTCTTTACCAAAAGATTCTAATATAATCATTATTGAAAATTCAAATAACCAAGAATTAAAAAAACAACTTGAAGAAAAATATTCAAAAATTGATGTTGTTGTTCAAGAAAATAGCGGCATGGGGGCTGCAAATAATAAAGGAATTAAATTATGCAAAACAGATTATGCCTTTGTCATCAATCCCGATGTTAAGTTTCATAAAGATACTATTCAAGAATTGATTGCTTTGTCATTAAAATATAATGATTATTCAATTTTGGCACCAATTTCTGATGATATTAAATATCCAAATTATAAGATTAATAATAAAAAAATAGAAAATGATGACCCTGATTTTTTAAGCGTAGACTCCGTTGATGGATATGCAATGTTAATAAACAAAAATAAATTTAATGATAATATTTATTTTGATGAGAACTTTTTTTTATATTTAGAAAATGATGATTTATGTCTCAGAAAAAAAAGAGAAAATAATAAAATATATGTTGCAAAAAAAGCAAAAATTCATCATTTAGGAGGTAAGTCTCACTTAACTATCTATGAAAGAGAAATTGAATTTTTAAGAAATTGGCATTGGATGTGGTCAAAATTTTATTTTAACAAAAAACATTATGGTTATCTAAAAGCTCTTTTAATAAGTCTCCCCACACTGATTTCTTCTATGATTAGATTCTTTTATTATTTTGTAACGCATAATAATTTTAAGAAAAAAATTTATATAATGAGATTTTCAGGATTACTTAACTCGATGTTTGGTAAAAAATCTTGGAAAAGACCACAAGTTTAAAGTATTAGTGACCAGGAAAGTTCATAAGGTTTTCTATTTTATAACTTTTTTTAGTTAAATTATCAGAACCCCCCAAGTCAAAAAGATTAATTACAAAAACAAAAGCAGCCACTGTTCCGCCTGAAATTTCCACTAGTTTAGCTGCAGCTTCGGCAGTACCACCAGTTGCGATCAAATCATCTATAATTAATACGGAGTCATTTTTATCAATCGAATCTTTATGAACTTCAATTGTTGCTGTGCCATATTCCAATTCAAAATCAATAGAGTGTGTTTCAGCGGGCAATTTATTTTTTTTGCGAAGCATTATAAATGGTTTTTTTAATAAATATGAAACAGCAGAAGCAAAAACAAAACCTCTTGATTCAATTGCAGCAATTTTATCAATTTTATAACTTTTAGATCGTTCTATTATTTGATTAATACATTCTTCAAATGCATTTTCATCTTTGATTAAAGTTGTAATGTCTCTAAATAAAATTCCTTTTTTGGGATAATCAGGAATTGATCTAATATATTCTTTTAAATTCATACTATTAATATATTTATATCTTTGATAAAAAAAATCTATGGACAAATTATTCCTTGCAGCAATTAAAGAAGAAACAGTTGGTTTAGACTATTTTAAACATGTGGGTGTTGGTAAAATTAACGCGACATACAATACGTTACAACTAATTCACACTCACAAACCCAAAATTGTTATTAATTATGGAACAGCAGGAGCAATTAATACCAAGTTAAATGGAATCGTTGAGTGCACAAAATTTTATCAAAGAGATATGGATGTTAGGGGTCTAAATTTTGAATTAGGTGAAACACCTTTTGATAAAATTAAAGAAATTATTACATCAAAAGATGGTTATTCTTGTGGAACGGGAGATAGCTTTGTTAATAAAAAAATAGATATGGATGTTGATGTAGTTGATATGGAGGCATATGCTATTGCAAAAGTTTGTAAATTGGAAAATATTGAATTTAAATGTTTTAAATACATATCTGATAATGCAGATGAAAATGCTGACAATGAGTGGAATAAAAATTTAGCAAAAGGGGCCAGTGCATTTGTAAGCTTAATAAGCACTCAATTTTAATTGAATTAAGCAAGATATAAAAAAATTGATTAAATGTTGAAAATTATCAATACACCTATATAAAATCCCCCAACTTAATATTAATAAAAAATTATAAGAGGGAATAATTTTTATGACTAAAGTAGGTGAGCATATAACTTTAGACATCATAGGCACTACTCAAGAGTATGACCCTTCAGTCTACGAGAACGTAATTCGTAAAATTGCAAAAGCTGCAGAAGTTACAATTCTTGAAATTTCAAAGTATAAATTTGAACCTCAGGGTTTTACCATACTTGCCTTATTAGCCGAAAGTCACATCAGTTTTCATACATTTCCAGAAAAAGGGATTATTAGTTTTGATTTTTTCACATGTGGAAAAATAAGTCCTTCTATTGCACTCGATATTGTTAAAAAAGAATTCAAACACAAAAGAATTGTCACAAAAGCTTTTGATAGAGATACTAAGTCTTTATATCATGATATTTACAGTTCATCTGGATTGCAAAAATCTTATGTAGTAAATGAAGTTTTAGAAGATTTTAAATCTAAAGTGGGTCAACATATTGAAATATTAGATTTAGAACAATTTGGTAAATCATTATTCATTGATAATGAAATTCAGGTCGCAACAAATGATGAGGCTTTATACAGCTCAACATTTGTAAATGCTGCTTTAAAATTAAATAAAGACATGGGCACAGCTGCTATTATTGGCGGCGGTGACGGAGGAGTTGCAAGAGAGTGCATGGCTAAAGGTTTTGATTTTATAGACTGGTATGAACTTGATCCAGAAGTAGTTGAAGTTTGTAACAAACACCTTGGAAGCATTGGTAATAAATCAACAGAAAAAAACTCAGTTAAATGTATTTGGGGAGATGCTTTTGAAAGTATAAAATCTATTGAAGAGGATAAGTACGATAAAATTTTTGTAGATCTTAACGATGATCAGTTTTGCATAGACCTTGCTGCTAAAAATATGGATTCCTTGATTAGAATATTAAAGCCAAATGGAGTAATCACTACTCAAGTGGGTAGCCAAGATAAGAAACCAGAGCAAGTAGAGAAATGGTTAGATATTTTCAATAAGAATTTTGGAAATACAACTTTGGATAGGGTTTACATCCCAAGTTTTGACTGTTCTTGGAACTTTTCATCATCAATTAATCACTAAAAATTTCTTTTTAAATTATTAAAATTGTGAAATAAATCTCTGTAATCATATGGAGGAAAAAATGAATATATTTAAAAAAACAATTTTAACTGTTCTTGCTTCTTTATTATTAATCGGAAATGTTTACGCTGATAAAATAAAGATTGGAACAGAAGGTGCTTACCCACCATGGAACTCTAAAGATGCTTCAGGTGCTCTTATTGGTTTTGAGGTAGAGTTAGCAAAAGAACTATGCAAAATCATGGGTCACGAGTGCACTATCGTTGAACAAGATTGGGATGGAATGATTCCAGCTTTGTTAATGAGAAAGTTTGATGCGATCATGGCAGGAATGTCAATTACTGCTGAAAGACAAAAAACAATTACTTTTTCACAAGGTTATG
>Ga0307986_10003073_pt1 | contig 11731 bp, 10 predicted proteins | sample EllFjometageno82_FD_203170 | JGI IMG/M metagenome (GOLD analysis project Ga0307986, IMG submission 203170) | Marine microbial communities from Ellis Fjord, Antarctic Ocean - #82 | ecosystem: Environmental > Aquatic > Marine > Unclassified | place: Southern Ocean | collected 2014-10-09
AGCTTTAAAAAACTTTAGTGTGAACTAAAGTTAGTTTCGTTAAAGTGTGTACGACAATTTCTTAATTAACCTAGCCGTCCACACTTCTCTTCTTAAAAATTTACAATTTAAAAAAGCTAAGATTTTTGTGAAAAAATCTAAAACACACCAATAGCAACACATAACTTACATTAAATATTGCTTAAAAATGTGAAGCGCCGTTATATTACAAAAAAAAGATAAATCAAGGTGTATATTGGCTAAAAAACCCAGCAAAATCAAAGCTTATTAACTACTTTGCGTTGAAAAGGCCTGCTTATTTTTATATACGAAAGCATTGAAATGCCTATGGTCAAAATAAATAATTTTTTAAAGAAAAAAAACTACCTATTATATTTTTTTATTTTAGGAGTTTTTTTCTTAATATATTCGTTAGCTGTGAGCCAAATAAAATCACACCACAATTCGAAGGAGAATAATTTTAATTCTTTCTTAAGTTCAAATGAGTTTAATAATATAAAAGAATTCGTTTTTAAAAATTTAAATTCACCCTACAGAGAGTATAATTATATTGTAGAAAATAATGATACAATAGAAAAAATTTTAAAAAAATACAAAATAAGTAATGAAGATATTAATAGTATAGCTTCTTCAATTGTTAAAAAAAAACTATCTAATATATTTGCTAGAACAGAAGTAAAAATTATAATTAAAGAAGAGGATGAGCAAAATAAAATCGTAAGCTTATTTTACCCTATAAATGAAATTACAACTGTAGAAATAAAAAGAAGTAGAGATGAGTTTATTGTTAAAGAAAATATTTTAAAGCTCCAAAAAAAAGAAATCGTTCTGTCAAATACTATAAAAAAAAATCTTTATAGTTCTGCAATAGAAGTAGGTATAGAGCCAAATATTATAGTTGAATTTGCTAATATGTATGGCTTTGAAGTTGACTTTCAAAGAGATATTAGAAGTGGAGATAAATTTGAAGTTTATTATGAGAGATATATAGATGAAAATAATATTGTTAGAAACACTGGCAAAATAATTTATGCGTCTATGTTTGTTAATAACAAAGAACTTTCGCTTTATAATTTTGAGCATAATAATAAAAAAAGTTATTATGATGTTGACGGAAAAAGTGTCATAAAAACTTTAATGAAGACTCCAATTAATGGCGCACGTTTATCTTCTTCTTATGGAATAAGAAAACATCCTATACTTGGATACAATAAATTACACCAAGGCACTGACTTTGCTGCACCAACAGGTACGCCTATAATGGCATCTGGATCTGGAGTTATTTTAAGAGCTCAAAAATATAAAGGTTATGGAAATTTTGTATCGATTAAACATAATTCAAATTATGTTACTGCTTATGGACATATGTCAAAATATGGAAGAGGTATAAGAAAAGGAGTTAGAGTTAATCAAGGACAAATTATTGGTTACGTTGGTTCAACAGGAATGTCTACAGGGCCACACCTTCATTATGAGGTAATTAAAAATGGAAAAAGAATTAATTCACAAAGACTTAAACTACCTACAGGTAAAACTTTAACTAACGAAGCTAGAAATAAATTTGAAGTTGATAGAATTAAAATTGATGTGAAACTTGCTTCTTTAAGAAAAAATAAATAGTTGCTTAAGTAATTTTTTTTTTCTCAACAGGAGAGACTGTTGTTGGTTTAGTTAAAGTATCATTTTCTATTTTTATCTCTTTAGGCCTAGCGTTGAGTTCTGCTAATCTACGAATATAATGCTCAGCGTACTGAAGATAATTTTCGTGTAACACCGGGTCCCCAGAAATGAGAGCATCTTTTGCAAGTTGTTGGTATTTTTGTGCATTTTTTTCAACGTTGAATGGATTGGTCATCGATCCATTATTTCTTCCGGCATTTCCATTTCCATTGGACGTGAAATGTCCTTTTGATCCCTGTCCGTTATTATTCCTAGGCCTAAAACCGCTTCTTTGATTCCTTGGTCTAAAACTTCTTCTATTTTGATCGTTCATTTATGATTTATTCTTATTTATAATAATAGTTTATTATAGCCTTGCCATTATACATCTAACATTGTCTCGGTGATCTTTGACTAAAATGTCTTCTCTAAAACCTTGTTTTTTTAAAATTTTTGAAACTTTGTAATGTTGCCCGTAACCTATTTCTAAAGCGAGCAAACCAAATTTTTTTAAGATACTTTTTGATTTGTAGATAACTTTTTTGATAACGTCAAGCCCATCCTTGCCACCATCTAAGGCTATTTTTGGCTCAAATTTTCTGACATCTTCCGATAGATTTTTAATATCACTGGATTTTACATATGGTGGATTAGAGACAACTAAATCAAACTTATGATTATATATCTCGTCTAGTGATCTTGCAAAAAACTTAGCTCTTTCATTCAATTCAAGATTATTTGAATTTTTTTTTGCTACTTCAATGGCTTTTTTCGAAATATCAATACCTATGCCTTTTGCTTTTTTAATTTCACTTAAAAGACTTAAAAGTATGCAGCCTGTTCCGGTTCCGATGTCTAATATGTGGGAATTTTTATATTTAATTTTTTTAAGTATAATATCACATAATAACTCAGTTTCGGGTCTTGGTATAAGTGTACTTCTATTAACATAAAAATTGTTACTCCAGAATTCTTTTTTTTTCAAAATATAAGCAAGAGGTTCTCTTGTTGATCTCCTGATTATTAATTTATTAAAATTATTAACAATACAATTGGAAACCTTTTCTTCGGGAGTTATTATAAAGTTTTCTCTTTGTTTTTTTAATAAATTGGAGAGTATAAGCTCTGAGTCTAATTGATCAGTTTTTATTTTACTGTTTCTTAAAATTTTTGAACCTAAGTCTAAAAGTTCTGAGATAATCATTATGTTAAATTCTGTAATTTTAGATCTTGCTCCTTTAATCTTAAACCTTCATTCATTTCTTCGTGAATTTCACCGCTTAAAAATTCTTCTAATTTATGAAGGGTTAAGTTTATTCTATGATCTGTAACTCGTCCCTGTGGAAAATTATATGTTCTTATTCTTTCAGACCTATCACCTGACCCAATTTGATTTTTTCGATTATCTGCACGCTCTTGATCTTTTTTTCTTCTTTCGGCTTCATATACTCTTGATCTTAAAATTTTTAAAGCTTTTGCTTTGTTTTTATGTTGAGACTTCTCATCCTGTATACTAACTACTACACCTGTAGGCAAATGTGTTATACGAACAGCACTATCAGTTGTATTAACAGATTGTCCGCCTGGGCCTCCTGCTCTGAAAACATCTATTCTTAAATCTGACTCTTTAATCTGAATATCTACTTCTTCGGCTTCAGGTAAGACAGCAACTGTTGCAGCTGAAGTGTGCACTCTTCCTTGGGTTTCTGTAGAAGGCACTCTTTGTACTCTATGTACCCCTGATTCATATTTTAAATATGAGTAAATATCATCACCGTTAACTAAAAATATAACTTCTTTAAAGCCGCCAGCTTCACTTTTTGATATATTTATAATCTCTAATATCCATTTTTTTTTTGAACAAACCTTTTCGTACATTTTAAATAAATCTGCACAGAAAAGTGAGGCTTCTAGACCTCCTGTTCCTGCTCTAATTTCGACTATAGCATTTTTATTATCATCTTTATCTACAGGTAAAAGAAATATTTTTAATTTATTCGTATAATCTTCTCTTTTATTCTTGATTTCATTTAGTTCTTTTTCAGCTAGTGCGATCATTTCAGAATCACTATTCTTATCTTTTAACATCTGTTCTAAGTCTTTCTGGTCATCGTCAAACTTTAAATACTCCCTAGCACAAACAACAATGTTTCCTAACTCTGAGTATTCTTTCGATTTTTGAGCGAATGTTTTTGAATCAATTTTTCCTGTAGATAGTTCTTTTTCTAAACTATCGTGTTTGACAACTAATGCCTGAACTTTTTTAATAGGTATCATGGTTTAATTATTTTTTTCAGCAGTTTTCTCTTCTACCAACTGAACAATTTTTTTAATAATATCTCTACTTGGTACTTTTTCATGTGGTACGCCAGATAAATATAAAAGGTTATTATCTTGCCCTCCACCTGTCAGGCCTATTTCTGTTTGAGCAGCTTCTCCGGGACCATTTACTACACATCCTATAATAGAGAGGGTAATAGGTTTTTTAATATGAGAAAGTTCTTTCTCTAAAATTTTTACAGTATCAATAACAGGAAATGCTTGTCTGGCACATGATGGACATGATATAATTTGAACGCCTCTTGCCCTAATGCTTAAAGATTTTAAAATTTCATAGCCTGCTTTAATTTCTTCAATGGGGTCAGCTGACAATGAAACTCTAATTGTATCACCTATTCCTTGCATCAGTAATTGTCCAATACCTATTGAGGACTTGATGCTTCCGGTTAATAGACCTCCTGCTTCAGTTATACCAATATGCAATGGATAGTCACATGCCTCTGAGAGTTGCTCGTAGGATTTTATTGCTAAAAATACATCTGAAGATTTAACACTTATTTTAAAATTAAAAAAATCATTATCCTCCATAAGTTTAATATTATACATTGCGCTTTCTACTAGCGCTTCAGGACAAGGCTCTTTATACTTTTCCAATAAATTTTTATCTAAGGAGCCTGCATTTACACCTATTCTTATTGAACAATTATAATCTTTAGCAGCTTTAATTATTTCAACGACTCTATCACTTGTTCCAATATTCCCTGGATTAATTCTTAAACAATTAGCTCCCATTTTTGCAGCTTCAATAGCTCTTTTGTGGTGAAAATGAATGTCGGCTACTATTGGAATATTTATTTCTTTAACTATATCTTTCAATGCTCTAGTAGATGCTTCATCAGGACATGATACTCTAACTATATCTGCTCCAGCATCCTCTAAGTCCAAAATTTGTTTAATGGTTGCCATTGAGTCAGATGTAATAGTATTTGTCATAGATTGAACAGATATTATTGAGTTTCCTCCAACTGGAACCTTGCCAACCATTATCTTTTTAGTTTTTTTTCTATTAATGATTCGATGCGGTCTAGTTTCCATAAGATTAGTCTAAATTAAAAACTGAATGAAGTTTTTTTACAGCTTTTGTGGTTTTAGATTCATTAACTATTACTGATATTTTTATTTCAGATGTTGATATAGCTAGAATATTTATTTTTTCGTGAGCCAATGCTCTAAACATTTTATAAGTAACACCTGGAGTTGTTATCATGCCAGCTCCAATAATCGATACTTTTGAAACTTTTTTGTCTGTACTAATAGATTTAAATTTAATATTTTTTTTGTTTAATTTTATAAGCTTAATTGCTTTACTTGAATCATTTCTTTTTAACGTAAATGTTAAGTCTGTTTTTTTTCCATCTGGTGAAATATTTTGAATAACCATGTCTACATTTATCGAACTTTTTCCTAATGGTTCAAATATATCTGCTGCTATTCCAGGCTTATCTTGAACACCTAAAAGAGTAATTTTAGCATCGTCTTTAGAATAGGTTACTCCAGTAATAGTTTTAGAATAATCGATATTTTCTGAACCAAATATTTTGGTACCTTCTTTTTTGGAGAAAGTAGACCTGACGTGTAAAGGTATGTCGTACATCATAGCTGTCTGAACGGCAGATGATTGCATCACCTTTGCTCCTAGCGATGACATTTCAAGCATTTCCTCATATGAAATTTTATTAATTTTTTTAGCTTTAGAAAAGTTTTTTGGATCAGTTGAGAAAACACCTTGAACATCTGTGTATATTTCACAGTGATCTGTTTTAAAAATTTTTGCAATTGCAACAGCGGTAGCATCTGATCCACCTCTACCAATAGTTGTGACTTCTCCTTTTTTTGAAATACCCTGAAAACCAGGAATAATAGCGACTCCTTTATTTGAGATAAATTGATTTATCTTTTCAATATGAATATTAATAATTCTTGAATTGTTTGGGCCTCCATCGGTTAGTATTGGTACCTGCCAACCCATGTAACTTTTAGCTTTAACTTTTAATTCGTCTAAAGCCCCGGCTAATAAAGCTGCAGTTACTTGTTCGCCTGAAGCCAACAGTACATCTAGCTCTCTTTTGTTAAATTTTTTACTTATTTTTTCTGAGTGTTTTATCAGTTCATTAGTTCTACCAGCCATTGCTGAGACAACAACTATGATTTTATTACCTTTTGTTATTTTATTCTTAACTATTTTTGCTGCAGAGATTATTTTTTCTATGCTTCCTACTGAGGTTCCACCAAATTTAATAACTATTTTTGCCATATAAACAATTCAATTTTAAGCTATAAATATCTTAATTAAGAAATTTAACAAGAAAATGTAGGATAGAATAATGAGCACTGTAAATAAAGATGAAATTGAAAAATTCTCTAAATTAGCTGAAGAGTGGTGGGATATTAATGGCAAATTTAAACCATTACACATGTTTAACCCTATACGTATTGAGTATATTCTAGAAAATTCCTTAACTTATTTCAAAATAGATAAAAATAAAACATTTCCTTTAAAAGATTTAAAAATTCTAGATATTGGTTGTGGTGGTGGATTGATTAGCGAGCCAATGGCAAGATTAGGCGCTGATGTAACTGGTATTGATGCCTCTAATAAAAATATTAATGTAGCTGAGGCACATGCAAAAAAAAATAATTTAAATATAACTTACTTAAATACTGTACCGGAAAGCTTAAGCTCACAGAATAAATTTGATATTATTTTAAATCTAGAAGTAGTTGAACATGTTGAAAATTTAGATTTATATTTAAAGTCTTGCTTTAAATTATTAAAACCAAAAGGAATAATGTTTACAGCTACCTTAAATAGAACGCTTACTTCATATATTAAAGCAATTGTGGGAGCAGAATATATTTTAAGATGGTTGCCAATAGGAACTCATGATTGGAATAAGTTTATCAAGCCAGAAGAACTTGAAAAAAAAATTACTGATTTGAACTTCTCAATAATTAATTCGAACGGCCTAAGCTTTAATCCTTTATTTCAAGAATGGAAAAAAACTAAAGATTTATCTGTAAATTATATTATTGTTGCTAAAAAAAATTAATTTTTTTTATCTTTTATCCATGGAATAGAAGCCAATTCTATTCCCTCTTCTTCTAGCTCTTTTCTTTCTTTTGGGCTAACAGTTCCATAAATATTTTTTTTTTTTTTATTATCATAATAAATTTCTCTCACTTCTCTAGGAAATTTATCACCTACGTACTCAAAGTTTTTTTCAACAAAGATTTTTATTTTTTGCAAATCTTTTTTTATTTTAATGAATTCCGCACTATCGCGTATATTATTGTTATTATTTTTTCCTACAACATTAGGTGACATGATTGATTTGTTAACATCTAGTGAATTACAAAAAATACATTCGATCAATTTTTTTTTTTTAAGTTTTTCGTATTCTTTAGAATTAGAGAACCAACTTTCGAACTCATGTTTGTTTTTGCATTTTAAAATATATTTGATCATTTAACAATCAATGAGGATATTAATATAATTATTTTATAACTCAACTTCTTCTGTAGTCAGCATTTATATCGATATAATCGTGGGTGAAGTCACATGTATAACACTCGTATTCTTCTTTACCTTGTTTTAAGTCCACTGTAATTAAAATTGAATCCCACTCCATGTATTCTTTTAATTTTTCTTCATTGTAACTTTCTGAAATTTTTCCCTTTTCCGCAACAATGAAATCTCCTAGCTTTATGGTTATTTTTTTTTGATCAATTTCTTCTCCAGATTTACCTACGCCCATTAAAATTCTACCCCAATTTGGATCTTCACCTGCTACAGCTGTTTTTATGAGTGGAGAATTTGCAATTGAGAAAGCTATCTTTTTTGCTCTTTCAATTGACTCGGAATTTACAATTTTTATAGTTATAAATTTTTTTGCACCCTCACCATCAACTACGATTTGTTTTGCTAAATCTAAGCAAACGATTTTTAGAGCTTTTTCAAACTTGATTGCTTCTTTGCTTGTGATTATATTTAATTTTTTACTTTTAACTTTTTTTGTTGAAAATACGGCAACCATATCGTTTGTGGACGTATCGCTATCTACTGTAATAGCGTTGAAGGTATTAGGTAAAACTTTATTTAAGTATTTGTTCAATATTGCGGAAGAGATGTCAGCGTCAGTAAAAATAAAAGAAAGCATGGTTCCTAAATTAGGAGCAATCATACCTGAACCTTTGGCAATTCCAGATATTCTCACTTTTTTATCTCCAATTTTTATTTCTGAAAAAGCTACTTTGGGCTTTGTGTCTGTGGTCATAATAGCTGTTGCCATTTTTAGCCATATAAGTTTATTTTGATTAATTTTTAAATTCTCAACTAATTTAGAAATATTTCCTACAATTTTTTCAACAGGAAATTTTTCTCCAATAATTCCTGTTGATGCGAACAATAAATCTTTGATTTTGCTTTTCTCATATCCATTTTCATTTTCCACATTCTTTAAGGAGCTAATTAAAATTTTTGCTATCTCATTCAAACTATTTAAACCTTGTTCGCCAGTAAAAGTGTTTGCGTTCTTTGTGTTTACCACCAATGCTTTAATATTATTTTTTGTATTTTCTCTATTCCAGGTTATTGATTCTGAAACAATTGAATTTTTTGTATAAGCTACTGCATAATTTGCACCCTCGGGAAAATAGAACAAAGAAAGGTCTTCTCTGCCATTTTTGTAAAGATTAGCTGAAACAGCCGCTACTTGTAATCCCTCAATATCTTTTAATTCTTGGAAGTCACCCATTATTGGTTTGTTTTTACTATAACTAAAGAATTTTTTTATATTTATTGTCATAATTGTTGTTTAATTTAAATTATAAATACATATATAGAGTATTAAGAATTAAGCTACAAATCTACATACATGAACATATTTTCAAAAACATTAAATAAAATCTTTAAGTCTGGCAACCAAAAAGAGTTAGATAGGGTTAAGCCGTTGGTTGATGAAATTAATAAGCAAGAAAAGAATTTTAAAAACTTAAAAAATGAAGAGTTTATGGCCAAAACTCATCATTTGAGAAAGAGTCTTCAAGAAGGCAGAGAAATAAATTCTGTAATTCCAGAAAGCTTTGCTTTGGTAAGAGAAGCAGCAAGTCGAGTTTTAAATGAAAGACACTATGATGCTCAACTAGTTGGTGGAATTTTTCTGCATGAAGGAAAGATTGCTGAGATGAAAACTGGTGAAGGAAAAACATTAGTGTCTACTTTACCGGCATACTTAAATGCACTGATAGGTAAAGGAGTACATATCGTAACTGTTAATGACTATCTGGCTAAACGAGACTCAGTATGGATGGGTAAAATATTTAATCTTTTAGGCCTCACTACAGGATGTATCACTAATGAACTAGATGATTTAGAGAGAAAAAAAAATTATGGCTACGATATTACTTATGCAACTAATAATGAGTTAGGTTTTGATTATTTAAGAGATAATATGAAATATGACCTTACTGAGATGGTACAAAGAGATCACCACTATTGTATTGTAGATGAAGTTGACAGTATATTGATTGATGAATCTAGAACCCCACTAATTATATCTGGAAAGAGTGAAGATAAAAGTAATTATTACTTATTATCCAATAGGTTTATAAATAAACTTCAAAAAATAGATTATGAAATAGATGAAAAAAATAAGAATGCAATCCTAACTGACGCAGGTATAGATAAAATAGAAAAATTAGCTATTCACGATGGTGTTTTAAAAAATAATAATTTTTATGATCCTCAAAATTTAAATCTGGTTCATCATGTTAATCAATCTTTAAAAGCTAATTTTTTATTCAATAAAGATATTGATTACATTATCAAAGAAAACAAAGTTCAAATTATTGATGAATTTACTGGAAGAATTCTAGACGGTAGAAGATTCTCTGACGGATTGCATCAGTCTATAGAAGCAAAAGAAAATGTAGAAATACAAGAAGAGAACCAAACATTGGCTTCTATTACTTATCAAAATTATTTTCGTTTGTACCGAAAATTATCTGGAATGACGGGAACAGCACTAACAGAAGCAGAAGAATTCTACGATATTTACAGATTAAACGTAATTTCTGTGCCCACAAACCGACCTATGGTTAGGAAAGATTCTAATGATCAAATTTTTAGAACTGAGAAAGAAAAATATTTAGCAATAACTAATAAAATTATAGATTGTCATACAAAAAAACAACCTGTCTTGGTTGGAACAACTAGTATAGAAAAATCTGAAAAAATTTCTAAAAATCTAATCGAGAAAAAAATTAAACATAATGTTTTGAACGCTAAACAACATGAAATGGAAGCAAAGATAATTGCAGAAGCCGGGAAAATTGGTGCAATTACAATAGCTACAAATATGGCAGGAAGAGGAACTGATATTCAGCTCGGTGGCAATAAAGAATTTCGAGATGTTGATAATCAAAAAGAATTATTTCAAATTGAAGCGGATAAAAATAAAGTAAAATTACTTGGTGGTCTTTGTATTGTAGGCACAGAAAGACATGAAAGTAGAAGAATAGACAATCAATTAAGAGGAAGGTCTGGCAGACAAGGAGATCCTGGTAGTTCAATCTTCTATATTAGTCTTGAAGATGAGTTAATGAGGATTTTTGGCGCAAACTCTATAGACGGAATGTTAAAAAAATTAGGACTTAAAGAGAATGAATCAATTGATCATCCCTGGATTAACAAGGCAATGGAAAGAGCTCAACAAAAAGTCGAGGGTAGAAATTTTGATATTAGAAAAACATTAATAAAGTTTGATGATGTTATGAACGACCAAAGACAGGTAATTTTTAGCCAAAGATTGAAAATATTAAAAGATAAAAGTATTTCTGAAACTTTATATTCTTTTTTAGATGAAGTGGTTCAAGATCTAACAGAAGTTAAAAAAAAATACGAAAATTCTAATGATAAAACTGTTTATTTAAACTCTATAAAAAATATCACTGGAAATATATTAAGTGATAATGAATTAATTGAGTTAACTAATAAAACTGAAATTGAATTTGTAAAAGAATTAAAAGATACTTTTAAATTTAAACATGAAGAAAGAATTAGGTTAATAGGAGAGGATGAAAATAACGATATTGAAAAAAAAATTTTTTTACAAATCATTGATTTTTCATGGAGATCACATTTGCAATATCTTGAACAACTTAGACAAGTTGTTGGACTTCGAAGTTACGGGCAAAAAGATCCTTTGTCTGAATTTAAAAAAGAATCTTTTGACTTATTTGAAGGACTTTTAGAAAAAATAAAAACTGATGTCATAAAATTTCTTTTAAACCTCAACTTAGTTGTTTCTCGTGAGAAACAAGTTGAAAATAAAACGAAATCTAAAATTTCTGAAAACTGCCTTTTAACTTTAATGAAAAATAAAAAAATTCAAAGAAATGAAAAATGTCCAGATACTGGAAAAAAATTCAAAAACTGTTGCGGTGCTAATTTATAAAATTTATTTTTTTAAAGTTTTGAAAGCTTTAAGTGCTGCATTTCTTGCTTCTTCATGAACAACGATTGGTTTTGGGTAATTTTTTCCTAATTCAAAACCTTTGATTTTTTCATTTAATTCCCATGGTTTATGAATGAATTTTCTAGGAACGTTAGATAACTCTGGTATCCATCTTTTCACATAATCACCCAGAGGATCAAATCTTTCTCCCTGTAAAATAGGATTAAAAATTCTAAAGTATGGTGCAGCGTCCGCTCCACAACCTGCTACCCATTGCC
>Ga0307986_10003074_pt1 | contig 11731 bp, 12 predicted proteins | sample EllFjometageno82_FD_203170 | JGI IMG/M metagenome (GOLD analysis project Ga0307986, IMG submission 203170) | Marine microbial communities from Ellis Fjord, Antarctic Ocean - #82 | ecosystem: Environmental > Aquatic > Marine > Unclassified | place: Southern Ocean | collected 2014-10-09
TATTTTGTATTATATTAAATCTAAAATGAAAAATAATAACTTAGAATTAATTGAATATGCTTACTATTTTTCATTAATTGCTTTATTCATATTATATTTATTTCCAGGAAGCATTTTGGGATATTTTTTTTATGGTGACCTAGGAAGGCAACCAAATATTGTTGAAAATCCAGTTGGAACTTCTATTAATCACTTTTTCTTTTTTTTATACTTAACAACGTTGGCAGCAATTTTTAATTCAAAAAAAAATAGATTTTTTAATAATATTTATTTTATTTTTTCAATAGCAATTATTCTAGAATGCTTACATTTGTTTATTCCAAATCGAGCATTTGAATACAATGACTTAATAGCTAATATTACTGGGGTATTAATAATCTTTATAATAAAAAAATTAATTAAATGAAATTTTTTCTCATAATTATTCTAGTCTTGTTTTTTCAACAACAGGTTTATGCGATTGAGTTAAGTGGATTTTCTAAAATTGTTGATGGAGACACAGTATATATAAAATCAAGTAAAATAAGACTAGAGGGTATTGACGCACCTGAAATCAAACAAAAGTGTAAAAAAAATGGTAAAGAGTATTTTTGTGGCAAAATTTCACAAAAAAAACTAATACAAAAAATTGGCAAAAATAAAATAAAATGTTTTTCTACTGGCAAAGATAAGTATAGACGTTATTTAGCAACTTGTTTTATTGGAAAAATTAACTTGAATAAATGGATGGTTAGAAACGGTTATGCTATCTCATATAGAAGATATTCCACAAAATATAACAATGATGAGATATACGCTAAAATTAATAAATTAGGAATATGGTCTGGATCTTTTATTCAGCCAGAAAAATGGAGAAAGCTTAATTAAATTATTATATAAAGTAAAAAGTGATTCATTCTAAAAAATTTATAATTGTTGTAACTTTTTTGGTATTTTCAGGGTGCTCATCTATTCCTAAAAATACTCAAAATAGTTGTGCGATATTTGAAGAAAGATATTTATGGTACAAGCACGCTAAAGCAGCTTATGAAAAATGGGGGGCTCCGATATATATTCAGTTAGCTTTTGTTAAAAAAGAGAGTTCATTTAATTGGCTTGCAAAACCTCCGAGAAAAAAATTATTTAAAATTATTCCATTTAAAAGACCCTCCAGTTCATTTGGATATTCACAAGCAGTTGTAGGAACCTGGGATCAATATAAAAACGAAACAGGTAACAAGTTAGCAACAAGAGCAAGATTTAAAGACTCTGTGGATTTTATAGGTTGGTATGTAAATAAAACCAATGAGATTTTGAAAATACCAAAGAATGATGCCTACAGGCAATATCTCGCATATTATAAAGGTTGGGGAGATTATAAAAATTATTCTAAAGACAAAAAAGCCGTCATTTATGCAAAGTCAGTAAAAGAGACAGCAAATAAATACAGAAAACAGTTAAGATTATGCAAAAAAAATCTTGATAAAAACAAATATATTATTTTTTAAGTTGTTTATTTAACTCAATTTCGATTGCGTCTATTCTCTGAGTATTTCTTCCAATTAATGAGTAAATTGTTGGAATTACATATAGAGTAAAGAAGGTAGAAAATAACATTCCACCAAATATAGTTATCCCTACAGTTAGTCGACTTGCAGCTCCTGGTCCCGAACCAATAATGAGCGGTAGTACTCCAAAAATTGTTGAAAGACTTGTCATTAAGATGGGTCTCAATCTAATTGTAGCAGCTTCGATTATAGCTACTTCAAATTTTTTTCCTTCCTTTCTTAGTTGATTTGCGAATTCTACAATTAAAATTCCATTTTTTGCAGCCAAACCTATTAAAATAACCAAAGCTATTTGGCTGTAGACATTTAAAGAAGAGCCTACAACTAATAATCCTAAAATACCTCCAAGAATAGCTAATGGGACCGTCAACATTATTGTTAGCGGATGTCTCCAGCTTTCAAATTGCGCACACATTGCAAGATAAGCCGTTATAAGAGCTAGGGCAAAAATTACGTATAGCTCACTGTTTGTTTTTTTATATTCTTCACTTTCTCCTTTGTAGGCAATTTTAGCTTCGGGTGTATTTTCTTCCACAACATTGACTAAAAATTTTAGAGCCTCATCTAAAGAATAATTACCTACAAGTCTTGCGGATATAGTGACTGCTTTTTGTCTGTTATACCTTGCTAAAAATGGAGACTGACCTTCTTCGTTATATGAAACTAGATTAGAGATAGACACTAGTTTGCCATTATTTTTAGATCTAACAAAAACTTTACTAATACTATCAGGCTCTTGTCTATCTTTAATGTCACCCTGCAGTATAATTGAATATTCTTTTCCGTCCCGCGTAAAGCTAGTAACGTTTTTTGATCCAAAAATAGTTTCAATAGTTCTGCCTATGTCTTCTGTAGACACGCCTAAATCTGCTGCTTTTTTTTGATCAATTTGAACATTTAGCTGTGGTTTATTAAGATCAAAATCATCTTGTACAGATGTCAAGCCAGGATTTTTTCTTGCCTCATTTTTTATTAATTCTTTCCATTCAATCAACTGTTCGTAGGTATTACCTAAAATAACAAATTGTACTGGGCTTTCAACACCGCCTGTTCTTATTCCTTGAGGCATGACAGGAAAAGCAAGAACACCTGGTACACGAGAAATTTCACTAAAAGACTCCCTCATTATTTTAACACCATGCCGGTCTCGCTTAGACCATGGCTCTAGAAGAACGATTATAAAACCACTATTGACTTGTTTAGAGGACTTACCAAATCCAGGTACGCGCATAATTAATTTTCTGTATTCTCCTTTACCAACTTTAGGAAGTAATAGTTTTTCAATGTCTTCAGCTTTTGACTTGGTAAAATTAAATCCAGAACCCTGTGGGGCCTTAACAATAACAAAAAAAGCACCTCTATCTTCAGGTGCAATTAATTCTTTAGGTATAAAAATAAAAAGAAATACAGTTAAACTCAGGGTAATAGCTATAAAAAATAGAATTATCTTTTTTTTATTTACCCAGGTTATAAGTGATGATCTGTAAGAGTTGGTAACACCTTTTAAAAATTTTTCAAATTTAATAACAATATTAGACTTTTTCATATTTTTTTTTAAAAATTTACTTCCTAACATTGGGCTTAAAGAAAGTGCTACAAAACTTGAAATAATTACTGCAGACGCGAGAGTAATAGCAGTTTGTGTAAATAAAACTCCGGTTATACCTTTGATAAAAACTAAAGGAACAAATACTGCTACCAGGACTATTGTTGTTGCTATTATTGCAAAAGAAACTTGTTGGGCACCTTTGTAGGCCGCTACAAGAGGACTGTCTCCCAACTCAATCCTTCTTACAATATTTTCTAACATAACTATTGCGTCGTCAACAACTATTCCAATTGCTAAAACTAGCGCCATTAATGTAAACAGATTTATTGAAAAGCCAAAAATATATATTGCTAAAAAAGTAGAAATTAGAGAAACAGGCAATGCTATAATTGGCACAATTAGAGCTCTAATATTTCCTAAAAAAAGGTAAATGATTATAGTTACTAAAATTAATGCAATTATAAGAGTTTTGTAAACTTCATTAACTGCAGCTTTAATGTAATTGCTTCTGTCAAAAGAAACTTCAAGAGTCGTCCCCTGAGGTAACGATGGTTTAATTTCTTTAATTTTTTTTTTAACTCCTTTTGCAACTGAGATTGTATTAGCATCTGACTGTTGATATATTCCTATTCCAACTACTTGTTTCCCATCTCCTTTAAATAGAGTCCGTGTTGATTCAGCGCCAACTTCTACTCTTGCTATGTCACTTAGCATAATAATAGATCCATCTTTAGCTCTTTTAAGGGGTAATTTTTTATAACTTTCCAAACCTTTATAAGCCTTGTCTAGTTTTATAGTTAAATCAATGTCTCTAGACTCAATTCTGCCTGCTGGAAACTCAACGTTTTCTCTCTTTAAAGCTTGTTCCACTTCTTGGGTCGTAAGGTTTCTTGCTGCTAATGCTATAGGATCTAACCAAACTCTTAGTGATAATTCTCTTTGGCCTCCCAACCTCACCCTTCCAACACCAGGGACTGTTGAAAAACTATCTTTTAAAAATCTATCAGCATAGTCGGTCAATTCAAGATCTGACATATCGTCTGAATTGAAAGATAACCACATTGTAGTTCTCATACCAGAACTTTGCTTAAAAATTTCCGGTTGACTTGCGCCATCAGGCAAATTATCAACAACTCTTGCAACTGAGCTTCTAACGTCATTTGTAACATCATCTAAGTCTAGGCTAGTCTCAAAAGTTAAGGTAATTCTAGAACTTTCATCTTCACTAAAAGAATCAATAGTTTCAAGCCCGGGAGTTCCACCAACATAGTCCTCTATCTTTTGAGTAATCTGCGAATCTATAATTTCTGCAGAAGCACCCTTGTAGTCTGTTTGAATTGTTACTACAGGAGGCTGAACATTAGGTAGCTCGTCAGTAGGTATTTCTTGAAATGTGACTAGTCCAAAAATGACTAAAATTAAACTCATTACAGAAGCAACTACAGGTCTTTTGATGGATAAATCTGTTAAAAACATACTTGTTATTTTTTGTTAACTGAGTTTATAATTTTAACTTTTGCTTTATTTCTTACTTTTGAAACACCTTCACTTATCACTTTGTCACCCTCTTGAATGCCAGATAGAATTGAAACTTTACCAAAGTTTCTTTTCCCGACCTTAATATTTCTTTTCTCTGCAATACTATCATTTACAACGTAAACAAATGCAGTTTTACCTTGAATGGTAACGGAACTCTCTGGAACCCCAATTCGTTCGATTTCTTCATAAATAACTTTCACAGTCATTAATTGACCGGGTATGATGTCAAAATTAGAATTATTAACTACTATTCTAGCTAAAATAGAGCGTGTAGATGGATCAATTCTTGAGCTCACAGAGTCAACTCTGCCTTCAAATATTTTATTAAAAGCCGAACTCGATATTTCAGCTTTTAGATCCCTTTTTAAAACACTTACAAAATTTTCAGGAATTTTAATATCTATTATTATTTTTTCTAGATCATCAAGGGTTATAATCAAGCTGTCAGAACCAAGTACACCTTGGGCAATTTCTCTTTTCCCAAGTCTTCCTGCAAAATCGGCTATAATATTATCACTGTTACCAAGAGCTACTATGATTTCGCCTTCTTTTACGAATCTATTATCGATATCTAAATTTCCAACCACATTTTCTTTTTTTACTCTGTAAGTCTTAGAATTTTGTGCAATAGCGGTCCCAAAAGTTTCTATACTTTTATAAAACAAAGATTTTTCAACTTTGCTAACTATAACTCCGGGCGCCGGTCTGACACTAAATTTTTTCTTAAAGTGCAATCCAATAAAATATCTTGCCGCAATAACAGAGAAGATTGTGATAAAAAATATTATTAAAAAAGCTTTTATTTTATTAGATGTTTTCATTTTTATTTAAGCCCATATTCAGACCAAGAACCATCGTAGATAATAGGGTTTTTACCACTTATTATGGAATTAGCTAGTCCTAAAATACACGCAGTAACACCAGAGCCGCAGGTAAAGGCCACACCTTTGTTAAATTCAAGATCGACACTTTTGAATATTTTTTCAAGTTCTGCTTTGTTTTTAAAAGTGTTATCTAAATTATTTATGAGTTCAGTAAAAGGTAAATTTTTAGAATTTTTGATATGACCATTATTTAATTCTTTTCTTGGTTCAGGCTGTAAACCATAAAACCTTTCTTTATTACGAGCATCAATTAATTGAAATTTTTTATTTATAATATTTAAATTAATTTGGTTTTTATCTAAAACCATCGATTTATTTTCTTTTGCTAAATAGTTACTTTTAGAAGCTAGATTTATTTTTCGCGTGGTCTCTCTGCTTTCTAAAAGCCATTTTCTTAATCCTCCATCTAAAACAGAAATAAAATTTGCATTATGATTAAAATATAAGAAATTATACCAAACTCTACATGAGCTTATTACGTCAGAATTATCATAAATCACAACATGATCAGAGTTTGTTATACCAAAATCAGAGATTGTTTTCTCCCAATTATTTTTACTCGGTAGCATATGCGGTAAGGTAGAGTCTTGACTGGAGTTTTTATTTAAATCAAAAAAATTTGCATTTTTTATATGTTGTTTTAAAAATTCACTGTAGGCGTCTCTATTCGTGAGAGGCATATGCCAAGTAGCATCTAGCAATTTTACGTGCTCAAGGTTTTTTTCAAGCCACTCTGTAGAAACTAAATTATTCATTTCATGTTTTTTCTAAATAATTTTGATGGTATTCTTCAGCTTTACAGTAATTATTAATTTTTGAGATATTAGTTTCTATTTTGGCATTAGTTTTTTGATTTATTGTGTCTCTGATCTTAATAGCTATTAATCTTTGATCCTCTGTTTCGTAAAATATTTCGCTCCTATACTGAGTTCCTACATCAGGTAATTGCATATTTTTCTGAGTAGGGTCATGCATTTTAAAAAATAGATCTAGAATTTTTTCATAAGTTATTACCCTTTCGTCAAAAAATAATCTTACAACTTCAGCATGTCCTGTAGTGCCTTTGCAGACTTCTTCATAAGATGTTTTGGAGCTTTCTCCACCTGCATAGCCCACTTCTGTATGAGTAATGCCAGGTTTTTTTTTGAAGTTTTCTTCAGGCTTCCAAAAACAGCCAAGTGCAAGTGTACATTTTCGCATAAGTTATTTATTATATTAATAAAAATATAGGATATTAAATTGTTAACACAAAATCAAATAGGCGTATTGTACATGGTCGGAAGTGTAATTGGATTTTCAATTATGGATATCTGCGTTAAGTGGCTTAACTACTACCCATTTGGACAAGTATTGTTTGCAAGGTTCGCAATTGGAATGATTCCAATTTTTTTTATTATACCTAAAGACAAATTGTTTAATTTTTATAAAACTAAGCGTCCCGGTCTTCACATGTTTCGAGCTATTTGTGGAGCTTTAGCTATCATTGCATTATTCTTTGGGCTAAGAGAACTCCCCTTAGCTGACGTTATTTCTCTTACTTTTGGTGGGCCAATATTTGTTACAATAGCATCAATAATATTTTTGTCAGAAAAAGTTGGAATAAAAAGATGGTTAGCGGTTTTTATAGGATTTATAGGAATGCTATTAATAGTACAACCTGCTTTTACAGAGCTTAACTATTATTATCTATCACCAATTATTTTTTGCATTTTTTTAGTCGGGGTTGTAATTAGTGTAAGAACACTTTCTAAAACTGAACCAAATTATAGAATAGCATTTTACTTTACTCTTCTTAGCATGTTTTGTGGTCTGGCAACCCTGCCTTTCGGTTGGCTTATGCCCACGCTTAAAGATATTTTAATCTTTACCATGCTTGGAATTTCAGGAAGTGTATCTAACCTTCTACTGACTCAAAGTTACAGGTTGGCCGAAGCATCACTGGTTACCCCTATAAAGTACCTAAGTTTAATTTTTGCAATTATTTTTGGTTATTTAATTTGGAATGAAGTTCCTAAATTATTAACTTTAGTTGGATCAACTTTAGTTGTATTAAGTTCGTTAATAATATTTATTAGAGAAACTAAATTAAAAAAACAAAGCATTTCTTTACGTCGTGATTAAACAACCAAAATACTGGAACAAAGCTAAAATATTTTTATCTCAAAAAGATAAAGTTATGAAAAAATTAATTGAAAATTACAAAGACGGTTCATTAGTCACAAGAAATGATATTTTTTTTTCTTTGTGTAAAAGTATTATTGGCCAACAGATAAGTGTTGTAGCTGCTAATTCAGTATTTTTAAAGTTTAAAAAAAAATGTAAAGGAAGAATTAATGCCAAAAAAGTACATGCACTTTCTAGCGCCAGTCTTAAAAGTTGTGGACTGAGCAGACTAAAAGTTAAAGGAATTAAAGATTTAGCAAGAAAAATATTAAAAAAAAGTTTTAAACCAGATCTAATAAAAAAAATGAGTGACGAAGAGGCTATAGAGTATTTATCAGAGTTAAGGCAGATTGGAAGATGGTCTGCTGAAATGATACTGTTATTCACATTTAATAGATCAAACATTTGGCCGTTACAAGATATTGGGCTTCTGCGCGCTATATCTAACAATTATAAAAAAAAATATTTTCCACCAAAAAGTTTTTTAAAAAAACTTAATAAAAAATTCACGCCCTATTGTTCGGTTGCAACATGGTATCTTTGGCGCTCAATAGATGATGAGCCAATACAATATTAATTACCTTCTATAATTTGATGATGACGAACTACAGACCCTTTAAGTATAGAATGAGCCTTTTGATATTCATTCGAAAGATAAAATTTTTCTGCTACAGAAAATGATGAAAATTCTATAACAACTGTTCTTGGAGATTTTTCACCTTCAGTAGTTATATTTTTTCCCCCTCTAATTAAGAACTTCCCCCGATATAGTTCCACTGCCTCTTTAGCTTTAAAAGCATATTTTTTTAAAGCATCTTCATTCTTTATACTTTTATAAACAGTAACTATATAACCTTTCATTTACATCTCTCTTAAAATAATTTAATTATTTCTATGGCTAATAAATTAATCATAGATTGGAAAGAATATAATCTAATTGTTGAAAAACTAGCAATACAAATTCACGAGAGCGGCTTTAAACCAACTATGCTTATTGGTATAATGCGTGGAGGAGCTCCCATAATTGATGTTTTAAGCAGAGTATTTAAATTAAAATGTGCTTATCTTGCGGTAGAATCTTATTCAGGAAAAGGCACTGAAAATCAGCAGGGCGAACTTGTTTTCTCAAGAGAGATGAGTTCTACAGTTCAGGATATGGGCGGTAGGCTGCTTCTTTGTGACGACCTTTCTGATACAGGGGTTACTCTGCAAAAAAGTATTAATTGGCTGCATAATTATCCTGCTATAAAAAACATTGAAAGCATTAAAACAGCCGTGCTTTGGAAGAAAAAAGATTCTACATTTGAACCGGATTACTGCGCACAAAGATTGGATAGCAATCCATGGATAGTTCAACCGTTTGAACATTATGAAGAAATTAAAATTGAAGACCTAGTTAAGAAACACCAAAAGGATAAGGGCTAGCTTAAACTAGCCCTTCAATTTATTTACTAAACAACAGCAAAGCTTATAATACTTAAGATTGCAATTACCCAAATTGCAGGAGAGGTAGAACTAAACTTACCCGTCAACAATTTAATTAAAGCATAAGATATAAATGCTAAAGCAATACCATTGCTAATACTATAGGTGAGTGGCATTGTTATCATAGCCAATACCGCCGGACCAGACTCAGCTATATCATCCCAATCTATATCTGTAATATTTCTTACAAAAAGAATAGCAACATAAAGTAATGCAGCGCCATCAATTTCCTTAGGCAAACTTGTTGCTAAAGGTGAAAAGAACAAACACGCCAAAAATAAAACTCCAATTACTAAAGAGGTCATTCCAGTTCTTCCACCAGCTTTTACACCGGCACCAGATTCGACATAACTTGTAACCGTAGTAGTCCCCATCAAAGCACCCGCAACGGTTCCGATACTATCAGACATCATTGCTTTATTTATATCTTTTACTTTTCCATCTTTGCCTACTTTGCCCGCAACATTAGCAACCGACGTTAATGTTCCTGCAGTGTCAAAAAAGTCAATAAACAATAAAGTAAAAATAACGGTCGACATTCCCGCAGTAAATGCAGCACTTAAGTCAAATGCAAAAAGATAAGTCATTGGTGGCGGAGCGCTAACTAAACCATTAAATTTTGCTAATCCCGTTACCCAGGCAATAATGCTAAACCCTAGAATACCAATAATAATATTACCTCTCACTTTCATTTTTTCTAAAACAATCATTACTACAAAAGCCAGACATGCTAGAATCACCAAAGGATTTTTAATGTCACCTAGAGTTACTAGTGTTACTGGGTGATCTCCAACAACGCCCATTATTTCTAAACCTATAATTGCAAGAAATAAACCAATTCCTCCTCCAATTCCTAGTTTTAAACTCTTCGGAATTGAATTAATAATCCATGCCCTTAGTGGAGTTAAAGATATTATTAAAAATAATATTCCAGCAACTAAACAAGCGCCTAACGCTGCTTGAGGCGTGTACCCCATACCCGCAACAACCCCAAATGCAACAAAAGCATTAATGCCCATGCCTGGAGCTAAACCGATAGGCCAGGTTTTTCCATAGAATGCCATTATAAAACATGCAATTGCTGTGGCCACTATTGTAGCAGTAAATACGGCTCCGAAATCAAAAAATCCTTTTTCAACTCCAGCGAACTCGCCAGATAGAATAAAAGGATTTAAAAACATTATGTAAGCCATAGTCAAAAATGTAGTAACTCCAGCTATTACTTCTGTTTTAAAGTTTGTCTTATGTTTTTTATACTCAAAATATTTTTCCATCATAGATGAACCTCCTGTTAAGGCTTGAATACTCCAATTCTTTAATAAAATCTTTATTAAATAACTAATTTACAACCTATAGGTAATATTTCTTGTTTATAAGTTTTAGGTATAATCTAAATACAAGTATGAAAAATTTTTTTATAATTTTAACAGTAATTTCTTCTGCATTTTTTTTTACCGCCTGTCAAACAGTCTCAACAAAAATTGACGAAAAAATCACTAAAGAGGAAAAAGAATTAAGCAAGTGGCTTCTTCAACCGTTATCAGAATTAAAAATTGTTTTTGGAAAACCTGACAGGGTTGATTTTGCAAATAATGGAAATAGATATTATTCTTATGTAACAAAAAAGCTTAAAATTAAATGTGAAAGAAAGTTTGAGATTAGTCCTAAAAATATGATAGTAGGCTTTAGCAGTAAAAACTGTTTCTAAAGTATGCCAACTATTGAATCCAAAAGTCAGCTAATAGATTATTTTACCCAAGGTAAAAAAAAGAAAGAACAGCTACTTATAGGTGTTGAGCATGAAAAATTTTTGTTCAGTGGAAGGGAGAAAAAAAGAGCTAATTACGAACAAATTAAAAAAATTTTTAAAAATTTAGAAACTTTTGATTGGAAGCCTATCTTTGAAAAAGAAAATATCATTGGCCTTAAAAGAGGCAGGCAACAAATAACAACAGAACCGGGTTTGCAATATGAACTCTCTGGAGCTCCATTAAAAAATATTCATTTGGTATGCAGTGAAAGCTCAACCCATTTTAATGAGATTAAAGAAGCGTCAAAAGATTTAGATATTAATACAGCTTCAATAGGTTTTGACCCATTTAATAAATTAAATGAAATACCTCAAAATCCTAAAGAACGTTATAAGATCATGACAAATGAGATGCCCAAGGAAGGAGAACTAAGTTTACAAATGATGTACCAGACATCAGGTATTCAAATTAATTATGATTATATTTCAGAAAAAGATTTTGAAAAAAAATTTAGAGTTGGAAATTATTTAGTTCCTTTAACCATCGCTTTGTTTGCCAACTCACCATTTGCTAATAAAAAATTTACTGGGTATCTTTCTTACAGAAATAAAGTTTGGCAAAACACTGCTCGTGGTGGAATTATGCCTATAACATTCGAAGATTTAAACTTTGAAAAATACTTGGACCACGCTATAAATTATTCATTACTGTTTGTCACACATGAGGGAAAATACATCAAACCAAATGGTCAAACATTTAAAGATTTTATGGAAGGAAAATTTGAACCACTCAAAGGTATTAAGGCAACTATTA
>Ga0307986_10003075_pt1 | contig 11728 bp, 13 predicted proteins | sample EllFjometageno82_FD_203170 | JGI IMG/M metagenome (GOLD analysis project Ga0307986, IMG submission 203170) | Marine microbial communities from Ellis Fjord, Antarctic Ocean - #82 | ecosystem: Environmental > Aquatic > Marine > Unclassified | place: Southern Ocean | collected 2014-10-09
ATCCGGTTGTCCCTGCGCCTCCACCGAAGAGCCGATTGACTGCTACGACGGCTCCGGAGAAACCATAAACACCGGAATCTGCCATGCTGGCGAACGCCACTGCATAGAGTATACACAGGGCGCTGGCTATTTTGTTTGGAGCCGATGTGAGGCACAGCAACTACCACGGGCAACCGAACGATGTAACGGCTTGGACGACAACTGTGACGGACGAGTAGACGAAGGCGTGTTGAGTAGTTGCGGCAACTGTAACCCCCATTGTTATAACACGGGACAAGGTCCAGACAGCGGAGAACCTTTTGAAGAGCCCAACGATTCCAATGGATCAGGTGTCGGTCTCGACGAAGACGGCAATCTAATCTTAAATCGGAACGAGGTGCGCTTTGAATACCTATGGGTAGCAAATGCTGGCGAAGGAACCATCTCCAAGGTAGACACAACCGAGTTGCGTGAGGTAGGGAGATATGATTCAGTAGGACCAAACAACGCTGCCCTAACACCCGGCAGCCATAACAGTCCAAGCCGAACAGGCATTGACCTCAATGGCGATATGTTTGTGGCCAACCGTGCGTTTGGTCGGCAACCGTCGGTAACAAAAATACATAATAGAGACTGTGCAGACAGAAACGGCAACGGTCTCATAGAAACCTCACAAGATGTTAACGGAAATAATCTTATTGACCGCAACAACCCAAATGAGTTCTTCGGACAAAACGATGAGTGCTATGCGTGGACAAAGGCAGTAGGAAGACCCGGCGGAACAGCCAGAGCATTAGCGATTGATGCAGGCGACGCCCAGAACCCCTACGGAAATGTTTGGGTCGGGATGTATACTCACAGAGAGTTCCACGGGATTCAGGGCGGTAGCGGAGACCTAATCCAACGCCCCGGACTAACCAACCCTGTCAGCGTAGGGCACCAACCTTACGGCGCAGTAGTAGATTCCAACGGCTATGTTTGGTCAGGGACATTAAGCAGAGGAACCATCGTAGGTTTTGACTCCATCACAGGCAGAGCCTCTGGCGTAATCAACCCCCAGGGAGTTCCGCCCCGTTCTTACGGCTTTACTATGGATGGAGAGAACCGTCTATGGGTCGGCGCTCAAACAGAAGGCGTCAACCGATACAACCCCTACAGCGATGTTAATGGTAATCCCATTCAGGATCCACTAGCGGGCGGAGGTGAGTGGCGCAACAGTTCGTGCGGGGGTAATCGATGCTATATGCGAGGTGCGGGTGCTGATGCCGAAGGCCGCATCTGGTTCGCAGACAATACAACTGGAATGATCGGCTACCGAGTAGACACGATGCAACTCATCGGACAGTTTAGTATCGGCGGAGGTACAACTGGTGCTGGCGTGGATTTCAACGGCTTCATCTGGGGCGTTGCTTCCGGCGGATACACGGGAAGAATAGACCCAAATAATCCGAATGATGTAAGAAGAGTAACAGTCGGCTCGGGACCCTACACCTATTCAGACTTCACGGGCTTCGGGCTAAGAAACTTTACAGCGCCACGAGGCGGGTATAAAATGATTGTAGAAGGTTGTGAAAAACTTGATACTGACTGGATGACCCTGGACGCCTCCGCTACCTTACCTCCGGAAACAAGAATAGAGTTCAGGGTCAAGGTCGCAGGAACCAGAGACGAACTTGCTGACCCAGCACTTCATGTATACGGTCCTTGGATTGCAGCGGCTGGAGGTCCTAACGAACTGCCAGCCGATCTTAGCGCTCTTCCACCCGGTCGTTTTATCGAGCTTGAACTATTCTTAATCTCAACTGACCGTGACGCAACTCCAGTTTTGCGGGGTATTGATGTGCGCTTCCAGTGCGAGATAGAAGAGTAAGACTTGAAGTGAGAGCCGGCGACCTCGTAAGGTTTAAGCATACCGGTGACATCGCCGAAGAGTGGAAAGTAGGACTTCTTAAGGAATATCACACTTGGGAAAAGGTCGCAACCATTATTTACGAGGGAAAAGAAATAAGAGTATCAGCCTCCCTAACCGAACTACATAAAAGGGCCAAAAGATAATAAAGATACTATTTAATGTTAGTCTAATCCGGAGTCTCTTAAGATATGAAATACAATAGAAAAATAATAACAGAAGTTGTGAAGCGGGTGATTAAGGAGGCAGGCTTAGACACCAGCCGATTCCCCTTAAAACTATCGGCCGTTGATCCAACGGTTGCTAAACAAGTAACCACCACTGGGCAACAGGACGGTAATACCGACGATGATGTGATTGGTGTGGATTCAAAGCCAACTGGCATCGCCCCCGTGCAAAAACTGAAACCATCTCAATCAAGCATGAATATTGGAAAGGCAATGACGTTTGCCCTACATATGATGGACCATCCTGCTGGAAAAATGGACCCCGGCGGCGACCTCGGTGCCTTTATCAGCCAAGACAGATATATTATGGATGGACACCATCGGTGGATTTCTACAGCGATGGTAGATCCTAGTAAGCCCGTAGGCGGACATTTAGTTAAATTCCCAGGCGAACAATTGGTAGCAATTCTCAACGCCATGACCAAAGGAAGATTTGGGCAGATGAAGGGCAAGGACGCTTCGGGCGGCTTTGACCAATTTAAAGAAGAACCAATGCGCAAACAACTTAATACTTTCTTGCAAGGCGGCATTAGCAAAAAAACGGTGGATACTTTTAAGGGGTGGCAAGCCATGACGCCGGAAGACGTGCTTGCTGGACTAGAGGCGTTCACTGGAAAGAAGGGGGAAGATGTTGTAGAAGCTGCCATCGCCAAAATGGTAAGCAACTTAGGCGGTATTACAATGGATACGCCAAGCTGGGCACCAGAAAGACCAGATATGCCAGTCATTGATGAGCCTAATGTTCCTGCTGCTGTCGATGCCCTGAAGCAAGGCGAAATTAACTGGAATAAACCATACTCTAAGCAGGCTGCTGGCGAAGAGCAAGCGGCCGCAAACAGAAAAGACACAAAATGGAACGGGCTTAGTTCTAAAGGAAAGAAATAAATGAAAATTACTAAAACACAATTGAGAAAAATCATCCAAGAGGCTATCCAAGAGGAAGCCTTCGGAGATGTGGGGAAAGATACTACCGGTGACGCAGGTAGCTCCCCCACCCCAAACTCGAAATCTGCCCTCCAAGCGAAGGCCGGCGGCTCCGAGGCAGCAAGAACTCAGGTGGCATCGTGGCTCAAGCCGATTTCACAACTTCCTCAGTGGAAGAAGATAAAAGATGCTATTGCCAAAGGCGGACCATCGGCTCAATTACAAGCCATTGACCTTCTCCTGTCGGGAGAGGAATCGTTGGTAGGACTCTCGCCCGATGCAGTTAAGGCTTTCGCCAATCAGATTTCTACCGCTGTAAAACAAGGTTAAATATTATATTTTAAACTACCTATGTCTACAGGGGGGCACCGTAGACATGCAAGAAAAACTAGATAACTGGCTCGGAAAATGGGCATCACGAAAATTAATAGTATGGGGAACCTCTACGATATTCTTGGCATCCGGATCGTTAACTAGCGCCGACTGGGTTGCTGTATCTCTAGCGTATATAGGACTCCAGGGTGCAGCCGACATAGCGGCTAAGTGGAAGCATGGCTGATGAAGGTCTTATGGTATAAAGCCAAAGAACTTTGGTGGAAAATAGCACTAGGGATTATTTTTATCTGCGGACTCCTAATTTATTTTTACCGCCTGTTAAGACCAGCAGACAATAATTTAGGTTATCTGGACGCAATAAAAATAGAAGCCACGGCAGCCTTAAAGGAAAATGAGTTGCGTGGTAGACTAGAAAAAGATAAGGTTGGGGCAGTCCGGGACCTTCTCCAGAATCGTCTAGAAGACACTAGAGAAATAGATAACCGAGAAGAGCGACTGAACGCTTTAATTAGATTACACCAGGAATTAGATATCTAAGGAGATACAAATGGCTAGCAACAAAAAATGGTTCAAGAGGGCGATCCGAGCATTACGAAGTGGGGAATCACGACTTTGGGAGATTATAAAAGAAAACCTGTCTCCAGAACAGGTGGCGCATATCGAGTCCGAATTCTTACCGAAATCAGCAACCGACACCGGTCCGCCAAAACTGGACAAATCGTTCCCTTCCTCTGTGGCGGATTCTGCCGAGGTGATCGCACCCGACAAAATTAATGTAACACAGAATACAGAAGATAAGACTGCCACGAAAAAAGATAGGCAGCCAACAAATACACCTACACAAAAAGCTGTTAAGAAAAGAACAGTGGTCAAGGGGAAGTAAAATGGTAGAGATTCCTACATTAGATATCGAGGATTACGATCCCGATCTAAACGAAGAAGAGGAAGCTATCGAAGATAAATCCGGTGGTGCCCTAACCTATGCTATTGTTGGTGCCGGTCAAGGCGGTGGTCGTATGGCGAAAGCGTTTTATGATATGGGATACACCAAAACTGTTGCTGTAAATACGGCACGCTCAGACCTTAACGGACTGGACATTCCTGATGAACAGAAGTTCCTTGTTGACGAGCACGGCGAGCAAGGTGCGGGCAAAGACCAAGCTAAGGCTCAAGCAGCTATTGAGCGCAAAGAACAGGAAGTGTTCAATCTCTTCCGTGAAGTTTTTGGGACCAATGTGGACCGCATCTTAATCTGCCTGGGCGTCTCTGGCGGCTCTGGCGGCGGGACAGTCAACACCCTCATCAAAGTGGCCAAGAAATACTTCACCTATATTGGTGTTGAAGATGTCGATCAGCGTGTCGGTGTGGTAGCATCTCTACCCACGGCAGGAGAGTCAGCTTCGCCAACCGTAGCTAAAAATGCTCACGCTCGAATGACCCAACTTTGCGACCTTGCAGAGAAGGGAAAGATTGCCCCCCTCATTATGGTGGACAACGAGAAGATTAAAAAGCTTTATCCCAAACTCACAGTTAAGAAGTTCTGGACGACCATTAACAACACGGTTGCAGGGTTGTTCCACGTGTTTAATGTCTTGGCTAATAAGGACTCAGAATATACAGCTTTTGACGCAACTGACTATGACAGTATTATGCGCCAACCGGGCTGTATGATTATGGGCGTGACGAGCGTCAAAGATGTTGAAAGCGAGACCGCTATCTCTAATGCACTCAAGAAGAATCTTGAGAAGACATTACTGGCAGAAGGTTTTGATCTTACCACGGCAACCGGCGCAGCTTGTATTGTTGTCGGCGGCGAAGTTCTCTTCGAGGAAACGGTAGGACTTATGGATAGTATTGAATTTGGGTTTGATACTTTGGCTGCTCTAACCGGCGGTGCTATTATCCATCGAGGAATTTACGAAGACAGCAAACGTGATAAACTTGTTACTTATACCCTGGTCAGCGGGCTTAAGCGTCCGGTAAAACGTATCGAAGGACTGAAAAAGTTTTTGAAGTAACATGGGGAAAATTAATCTTGCAGGGTTTGTAGTTTAAACTGTGAAGAAGGACGAGGAGGAAGAAAGATGGAAAATTCCTGGGATGAAGCCCTGGCACTTACTAAAACAGAAGAAAAAAGACTCGTAATGCCCATGGGCGTGCAAGATCTTTTTGCGCCTCAAATGGAGATTGTATCGGAAGAAGAGTGGCGCAAAAAAGATGAACTATGGGATCCAATAAAAGAAAAAATATTTATAGAGACAGGGACTTTTTATGGACACGGAGTAATGGCGGCTCTGTTACGAGGGTGTGCTGACATTCACTCTATAGAAATTAATCCTACATTTTTTATGGCCACTCGGAATAGGATGATGTGTTTAGCGATTCTCAATAAGGATTTAGTAGACTTCGAGATCAACAGCGACCTCAACTTTTTTTCCATAGTTTTTGGGAAGAAAACACGGGTGAATTTATATCTTGGCGACACGATTGAAATTCTTCCTCTTATCCTTAAAGAAATCGATGAGCCTGCCTTTTTCTGGTTAGACGCTCACTGGTCGGGCGACGAGACTAAGGTAGAAGGTGTTCTTGATGAAGAAAGTTCGCCGGAGATTAAGTGCCCAATAGCCAAGGAATTGTCTATTATAAAAGAGCACTCCATAAAAAACCACACTATTGCGATAGATGATTATAATACGGTTTGTCAGACTGTAGGTTCGTTCGAAAACATTAAAAAAGAGATATTAAAAATCAATAGCGAATACACAATAAAAACTAAAGATAAACCGAGCATGGATGATAAAATCATCATCGCTGGAACAAACTAAAGGAAGCAACGATATGAAAAGGTTTTTGAAGTAACGTGAAAAAAGTAGTTTTACTTACCCTTCTCTTTTCATTGAACACCACTGCGGCGGAGGTCATTAAGTTTGACCCCCGTCCAGTGACTGTCGTAAAAGAAGGAGACAGCTATGTCGGAGTTCTTCTTAGCGAGGAAGACTTTCGTAAAATACTTCAAAAGAAAATTGATACTAACGCAAAACTATCGAAATGTTCAGTGGATAAAAGGGTCTGCGATCAGGTCCACAATATTTATAAATCTTCGATATTAAAATTAGAAGAACGTCTTAAGAAAAACAACTCCTGGTTTGACAGGAACCGAGGAACAATTGGAATTGTCACGGGACTGGCACTTGGAACGGGATTATCAGTAGGTATTGTCCAGGCAGTTTATCAACGATGAAGAAAAAAAACTATGATTATGTGGCTGCCGTAGAGAAAGCTATTACTAAAAAATATGGTAGGACGGCAGCCCAAGATTTCAGAAGCGAATGGCAGCCCAATAAAGAAAAAGAATATCTCGAACAGCTAAAAGAGTCCAACCTTAAACCAAATAAACGAGAGAAGCGAAACAATTTTCCCGAAAGAACTTGTCCGGTTTGTAAAACATACTCATTTTCCGGAAAGGACGACCTATATATGAATAGGTTTCTGTGCTGTCATCGATGTTATATTGAATTTGTCGAGGGAAGAACAGACGGCTGGAAAAAAGGGTGGCGTCCCTCTGTCGATCAAATAGAGACGTCCCTTATAAGGAGAAAGAATAATGGCTAGTATTTTAGATGTGGTGAGAGGTTTAAGCCAGGCTGCGTCAAACGCATATGATGGTTATGAACACTTGGATAGCAAAATAGGTCTAAAACGAGAAAAAGGTAATCCTATCACGGATAGCCGTATCATAGATGGTTTTTCTATCCGCTTTGCTGCGGATAAAATGATTCTTTCATATCAAAGTGATATCCATCTCAAGGAGCTTCATCCCCGCTCGCAGTTCGAAAATGAAATTTCTCGGACTCTTGCTGATGTTATAAAGTTTCTTAAGAAAGAATATAAAAATCTTACTAAAGAAACTATATCCCTGAAGCTTATAGGGGAGCCAGATATCCTAGTCCAGAGCACTTCTCGTATCCGTTCTTGGGTCCAAGCTACTCAGCAGTATCAGATTGGCGGACTCGATAAGGACAGCGTAGTCTCAACGGGGAAATCGTCGGACGAGAAACTTAGAGATAATATAAAGTTGTTTATGAAAACAACATCAGGTAAACCAACCGAGGCCAAAAATGATACCCGAAAGAAGCAAGGATATGATGACCGAGAGGACGAATCCCTTGGCATGAGAGCGGGTATAGAGAGTTCTAAAAAGCAGGATGACAAAGCCCGCCGAGAAGACTCTTATGGAAAATGGAGCACTCGGGATAAGAAGAAGAAATAAATTTTCTAGATAGCCGGCACCTATATGCAGTTGACTAAAAAAGAAACAATGTCCGAGATCGTCCGTTCCGGGAAAGATCCAGTATATTTTTCGAACCACCATGCCCGGATATCTCATCCTCTTCACGGGCTCATACCTTTTGATATGTATGACTTCCAGGAAGACTCTTTAAGGTCTTTTAAGAAGCACCGCTTTAATGTAATACTTAAGGCTCGCCAGCTTGGCATCTCTACTACTGTAGCGTCTTATGTGTGCTGGCTAATGTTGTTTCATCGAGATAAAAACATTTTAGTAGTGGCCACTAAGCTTGGCACCGCTGCAAATCTTGTAAAAAAATCAAAAGCTATTTATAAAAATTTACCATCGTGGCTTAAGATAGCGACTATCGTAGTTGACAATCGTAACTCCTTCGAACTATCTAACGGCTCTATAGTAAAAGCTTCCTCTACCTCTGGCGACGCTGGACGTTCAGAGGCTCTTTCACTACTAGTGGTTGATGAAGCAGCAATTGTCGAAGGCTTGGACGAAATGTGGGCTGGGCTATATCCTACTCTATCGACCGGTGGAACATGCATCGCTCTGAGCACCCCTTACGGTGTCGGCAACTGGTTCCACAAGACCTATATGGAAGCGGAAGAAGGCAAAAATGACTTTCATCCAATCAAGCTCCCTTGGCAAGTTCATCCTGACAGGGACGAATTGTGGTTTAAAAAAGAAACTCGCAATATGTCCAAGCGAGAAATTGCCCAGGAGCTTGAATGTAACTTTAATGCATCTGGAGAAACAGTAATCCACGGTGATGATCTTAACAGCATCCTGGAGGGAGTGATAGAGCCCCGCCATAAGACCTCCTTTGACCGAAATTACTGGATCTGGGTGGAACCTCAACCTGGGCGAGAATACCTAGCTGTGGCCGACGTTGCCCGAGGTGATGGATCAGACTATAGTGTCTGCCAGATATTAGACCTTGAGACTATGGAGCAAGTTGCCGAGTACCAGGGCAAGATTACTCCTGATCGGTTTGCTCCTTTACTATATTCTATGGCTAGCGAATACAACGAGGCTCTTCTGGTTATAGAGAACAATTCTTTCGGTATTGGAGTGTTGAGCCGCCTAGAAGAATTAGACTATAAAAATATATATTATAGTGTAAGATCTACACACGAATATGTGGATCAGGCTACAGCCGAAGCGATCGGTGGACTCGCTGGCTTTACCATGTCTATGAAAACTAGACCTCTTGTTATTGCAAAACTAGAGGAATTCGTAAGGAATAAACTAATTACTATTAATTCTAAACGATTAGCTAACGAAGTCAAGACTTTTATTTGGTATAATGGACGCCCACAGGGTATGAGGGGGTATAACGACGATCTTGTAATAGCCATGGCAATAGGGTGCTGGGTCAGGGATATTGCCCTCACTGTAAACAAACGAGAAACATCCTATAAGAAAGCAATGATCGGCGGTATAATGGTTAGCAACAAAACACTCAACACAAGCATCGAAGGGATGCAAGGTTATATTCCCCCTAAGGCACCACAGACTACCTTTAAGGGAAAAGATGGAAAAACACACGACCTTTCATGGATAATTAAGGGATAATAAATGGCAGACTCTAACGACAACAGTAGCAACACTAAGAATCCCCGGAATTCTCAGTCAACTTTATTTAGAAGGCTCACTAGGCTATTTAGTGGACCTTTGGTTAATTATAATCAGCCCTCCGTGACCCGGAGCACTGCTCGCACAGTAAAGAAATATACCTTCAAGACTGCGACAGGGAAAGAGTTTAAGAAAGAAGAGTATTATAATCCTTTCTCTTCAGTTCAGAACAAAACTCTGATGAATCGAGATAAACAATATCGGTATACCGATTTTGATCAGATGGAATACACTCCTGAGCTAGCCTCTGCTCTCGATATCTATGCTGATGAAATTAGCACCTCTTCCGACTTGAATCCTCTTATTCATATCGATTGTCACAATCGAGAGATTAAAGAGATCCTTCATACACTTCTATACAGCGTATTGAACGTCGAGTCTAACCTCTTCGCCTGGTCTCGGAGTATGTGCAAGTATGGCGACTATTATCTTTATCTAGACATAGACGACGATCTGGGTATTACAAATGTTATTCCCTTGCCTGTCCGAGAAATTGAACGCTTAGAGGGGAAAGACGATACTAACCCCAATTACATCCAGTATTATTGGGTTGGAGCAAACGACCCCGGCGTAACCTTCGAGAACTGGCAAATTGCTCATTTCCGAGTTCTCGGGAATGACAAGTATGTTCCCTACGGGACCTCTGTGCTAGAATCCGCTCGCCGAATCTGGCGGCAGTTGATCCTTCTTGAAGACGCTATGATGGCCTACCGGATTGTCCGTTCTCCCGAGCGAAGAGTCTTCTACATCGACGTGGGAAATATCCCCGCCGAGGATGTAGAGCAATACATCCAGCAAGTTCAAACGCAAATGAAGCGGAACCAGATTGTGGATGAGGATACTGGTCGAGTAGATCTGCGCTACAATGCTATGAGCATCGACGAAGATTATTATATTCCTGTTCGTGCCGGTAATAATTCTCGCATTGAAACGTTGGCTGGCGGTCAGTTTACCGGCGATATTGACGATGTTAACTATCTACGTGACAAACTCTTCTCAGCCATCAAAATACCCAAGGCTTACCTTGCCCAAACTGATTCCATGGAAGACCAGACTACGTTAGCACAAAAGGATATTCGCTTCTCTCGAACTATCCAGAGGCTTCAACGGGTTGTTTTAGCTGAACTGCAAAAAATCTGTGTTATCCACCTTTATACTCTTGGGTATCGTAACGATGATCTTATCTCATTCAACCTAGCTCTGAACAACCCAAGTAAAATTGCTGAACTTCAAGAGCTTGAGCATCTTCGCACCAAGTTTGATATCGCTGGTGCGGCGACTGATGGATTATTCTCTCGTCGTTGGATATACAAGCACATCTTCAAGATTGACGATGATGAAGTTCTCCGTATTCAGGCCGATCAATTCTCTGATGCTAAACACAACTCAACTTTAGAAGCTGCCGGGACATCTATCACAGAAGCCGGTGCTGCTGATGACCTAAGCCTCACTGACGATGACAGCACCGATGACGGCGACTTAGACTTGACTTCTGACGCTGAAGTAGGCGACGACGATCTCGGAGAGGAAGGACCTCTTCTTTCGGAGCCTGAGCCAGGGCAACGGGATGATTATACTCCCGTCAAGGATGACGCACGATCCGGACGAGGACCCCGCCTACGAGGCATGAAAGCCGTCGGCGGCGGAAAAGTAGCTAAACCAGGCAAAGCGAGACTATTTAAAGGTGTAGCCGATGGACTTGGGCCTCTTGCCAAAGGAATCCCTTCCTTGAACGCCGGAGTTAAAAGTGATGCGGATATCATAACAGAGACTAAAAAGGATATTAAGATGTTAATCAAAGAGTTGGAAAAACAAGGGGAGCGAGACAAAAAAGATGAAAACCAAACATAATAAGAAAAGAAACACTGCGTTCCTTTATGAGATACTTTCCAAAGAACTGACTAAGGCAATTGTGTTCCAAGAGTCTAAGAGCAAAAATACTCTTTTGAGTATCTTGAAAGACTTTTTTAAAGCAGGAACTATCTTATCAGAAGAACTACACTTATATAAGACGCTAACTGAAAAGGCTGGGCTCGACTCATACACGGCTGAAAAAATGATTCACCGATGTAAGGAGAAATACTCTCAATTAGACAAGCAGAATATTTTTGAAAAACAGTCACAACTTATTTCTCGGATTAATAAAACTGTGGGAGGCGCTGTGTTCGCAAACTTTGTTCCACAATATAAATCATTTGCCACTATAGCCCAGATCTTTAATGATAAGACTCCAGTTAATCATAAGGTTTTGATGGAACAGAATATTCTACAAACTTTAGGTTCTTCTCAGACTGACGATAAAAAAATGGAATCAGTTGATTCCTTGGTCATCAAAAAGTTTACCGAGAAGTTCAATAAAAAATATTCACACCTCCTTCCGGAACAACGGCAGCTTCTAGGAAAGTATATTTTATCTAT
>Ga0307986_10003077_pt1 | contig 11723 bp, 12 predicted proteins | sample EllFjometageno82_FD_203170 | JGI IMG/M metagenome (GOLD analysis project Ga0307986, IMG submission 203170) | Marine microbial communities from Ellis Fjord, Antarctic Ocean - #82 | ecosystem: Environmental > Aquatic > Marine > Unclassified | place: Southern Ocean | collected 2014-10-09
ATTTTCTCTAATTTTATTGGATTAGATTTTCTACCTAATTTACCATGAATTATTCTTGCTACAATCAAATCTTCGGGAGTATCAACAGTTAATCTAATTTTTGGAAATTGTAGTGATTTTTTTGGTAAAACAGGGTTAATCAGAAACTTGTCTTGGTTTTCAAAAAAATACAAAGTAGAATACTCACTTCTATGTTTTGCATTTCCAAGTTTATGTGCAATTTCTAACGATTTTAAATTAATTATCTCATAGCTTGCGCCAATAGGTAAATTTTTATAAAAAGATAACTCATAGTTTCCTGAAATATGATTTTGGATTAAATTATCTATTCCTTCCCAATACACATACGGATTTTCTGAAGTAGTACGAAATACAACATCAGCATGAGTTTTTTTAGCACCAAGAATTAAACGACTGAGAACATCAAGTTCATCACCTATAACAAATTTCAATTCATGTTTTTTGGCAAAATCTACAAACAAATCATGACCAGGAGTTTTAGCAATAGCTAAAACAATGTCATTAATTTCTTTAGATTTTTTTAATTGTTTAACTAATAATTCTAAAATTGTATAATTACCAACTAGCTGTAATGGTTTTGCAAATAATCTAGTTGAATAAGCCCTGCATGGTAGAACAGCAGCAATAGACTTAGATTTCTTTAATTTCATGGATTTGCTCATTAGAATATAATTAAAACAAATAAAGTGTATATTTAAGAATAATTAGTATAAAATTGGTCATATTCTCTGAGAATTAGATTTAAAACTTGTAATTAATTATAAAAAGAGTGAAAAAAGAAAAGGATCAAATTACTTTACGTTCAGTTAATAAAAGTGATTTAAAATTTTTATTTGAAATGTTAGAGGAACGAGAAGAAAGGGTAAATATTTCACATAAAAAAATGCCAACATTTGAACAACATAAAAAATTTGTAGCATCAAAACCATATTCAAAATGGTATATAATTTTACAAGGAATTAAAAAAGTTGGTTCAATTTATCTCTCAAAGCAAAATGAAATAGGAATTTTTTTAAAAAAAGGATCTTATCATACAGGCATTGGAACAGTTTCATTAAAATTAATAATGGAGAAAAATCCAAAGAAAAAATATTTGGCTAATACAAATCCAAAAAACAAGAAATCAATAAAATTCTTCAAGAAAAATAATTTTAAACTCTTACAGCATACGTATGAATTAGAGATAATGGATTAGATATCAAATGGATAAAAAATAATGAAAACAATTGTAGGTTTTTTATCAAGAGAACATGGATTAAATGTACTTCAAACATTAATTAAAAATTCTCATTTTAAAGTCATTACAGTATTTACACATAAATTAAATCCTAAATCTCAAGATAAAACAAGAGGAGTTAGAAAAGATTTTCAGAAATTTATTGATTTATGTAAATAGGAAAACATAGAATTGATCACCATAGATAATAAAGACACAGAAATTAAATGCCCAAACTGTGATTTTATTGTTGAAGTTTCATGGAGATATTTAATTTCTCCAAAAATTGTTAAAAAAGCAAATATTCTTGCATTTTGGATTCATAGAGGAAAATTACCTGATTATGCAGGTGCAGAACCAATAAAACAAGCAGTATTAAAAAATGAAAAAGAAATTATCTTAAGTGCGCATCATTTAGAGCCTGAAATAGATGGAGGAAAAGTAATCATGACAGAGTCACATAAAATAAATTATAACCAAAAAATGAGTCAAAAAGAAAATATCGACAATATAAGAAATGAAATTACACCATTATTTTCAAAGATAACATTAAAAGTTTTAAAAAAATAATCAAAAATTAATTTTCAAAAAGATTTATGATAGAAAAAAATTATTTACAAATTTTTTTTAATTCTTCTAAAAAAATATTGTTCCATGAACCATTTACATTTTTCCACATATCCCCTCTATACTTATTGGCAGTATCCCAAAATTCATCAGTACTAATTTCAATATAATCACAAAATTTTTTAATGTATTTCATACTACATTTACCATCATATTTTTTAACAAGATCTAAAGCTTCTTGTCGCGTAATAAGTCCATCACGTAGATCATAACATACATGATCTAAGCATTGACCAAAACCAAATTTTATACTTTTAAGAAGTTGATTGACTTGTATTAAATCAGAATCAAGTTGAGAATAAGAAATGTATGTACCTATTGTACTTGGATTAAAATTTGAGGGTCTTGCTTTAAATCCATATTTTTCTGCAAATTTTGCATTATTATTATTTGACCAATCTTTTAAGAAATACTGAAGCCAAATTGCTTTAATTCCTTTATCTTGAATTCTTTTTTTGTTAAAATGAAACATGTATAGATCTTTTTCTTCAACATCATCTACATCCAAATAATCTTGCCAACCAGTAGAAAGAGTGTTGGATTCTGTAATTTCTAATGCATCACAACCCTTTCCCATACCAGTGTTTGAAACACCCAAAGTTAATGCTGCATTCTCACCTTGTATAATTAATGGAATATTAAATTCATCTGCAATAATATAACTAGAAGAATATAATGAAAATTCAGTTACTTTCTGAGGATTAAGATATTTATAAAAATCTCGTTTGATGAGTTTCTTCATAAGTTTTGGATTTGGCCTTAAACTAATTACATCAAATCCTAAATTTTTTAAATTTTCAATGTTATACTTTCCAATTTCAGTTATTCCTTCAGGTTCACTATTAACTAAAAGACACCTTAATCCAAGTTTATCTCTTGCAGTAATTGCTTGTAAGGTACTATCTTTTCCACCGCTAATTCCTACTACACAATCATAATTACTTTTTGATGTTTTTTTAGCCCAATCACTAATTTTTTGTAACTCTTGTTCTCGTTTACTCCAATCAATTTTTAATTTTTCTTCATTCCAAATGCACGCACCACATATTCCATTTCCATCAAAAAAAATACCTGGTCGAGTGTCTGGTTGAATACATTTTTTACAAATTCTCAATATTTTACGACTATAAAATGAATATTTAAAGTGGTATAAAAAAACTAGAAAAGAGTTTAACATATTTGAAAAAGAACATAAATGAATGAAAATAGTGGAAATTGAATTAAAAATGAAGAATTCACTAGAATTGAAAGAGAGAATTAAATGAAGAAAATTAAACTATTTGATCCTGTAACTGGAAAAAATGAAGAAAATGTAATTAAAAAAATTCTTCATAGTCATAATTGGGCATCAGGTGCAGGAAATGGAAGTGTTTATGAATTTGAAAGAAAATTTTCAGATTTTTTAGGAAGTAAAAATTGTATTTCAGTTAACAGTGGTACTGCGGCACTTCATTTGGGATTATCACTTTTTGACATAAAAGACAAAGAAGTAATTTTACCGTCATTATCTTTTGTAACTACTGCACATGCAATTATTTACAATGGTGGAATTCCTGTGTTTGTAGATGTAGATCCTAAAACATTATGTATAGATCCTAAAGAAATTGAAAAAGCTGTTACAAAAAAGACTAGAGTAATTTTGCCTGTTCATCTTGGGGGAATGCCATGTAATTTACAAGAAATTTCTAAGATAAGTAAAAAATTTGGACTCTCAATAGTAGAAGATGCAGCTCATGCTGCAGGATCAAAATATAAGGGGAAAAAAATCGGTAATCATGGAAATTGTGTCTGTTTTAGCTTTCACCCTGTGAAAAATTTAGCAATGCCATCAGGAGGTGCAATAACAATTAATTCAAAAAAAGGCAAACAATTTTCAGAAATTCTTAAATCAAAAAGATGGGCAGGAATAACAGGTAGAAAAGGATCTATTTATGATGTATCTAATTTAGGATGGAATTATTACATGAATGAATTTTCTGCTGCAATAGGTATAGAGCAATTAAAAAAATTAAACAAAACAAATTCACAAAGAAAAAAAATAGCAAAAAGATTTTCAAAGGAATTAAAAATAGAAGAGAAGATGCCATTTAATGAAAACTGTTCATTTCATTTTTACTGGATTCAAGTAAAAAACAGGAAAAAGTTTATGAAAAAAATGAGTGAAAATAATATAGAAACTGGAATTCACTATAATCCAATACATAAAATGAGTTTCTATAATTCAAAAATTACATTACCAATTACAGAAACAGCTGGTAGTAGAATAGTTAGTTTACCTACTCATCCTAATCTTACCGATAATGACATAAATCGAATTATAAAAATGACAAATAAATTTGCAGAATAATTGAATTATTCGTATTCATTTATTCCGTCGCCTTTAACTATATCTAGTTTTGATTTTTTTCCATTTATATTAAAAAGAAAACGTGCATCTAATCCTCTAATTCTATCACCAGGTCGTAAAATATCAAAATTTATTCCTAATTCTAAGATATCACCCTTTGAAATATCTATAATTGCTTGAAGTGCACGTTTTGCAAATTTTCGAGTTTTCAGTTCTTCTTCTAAAATTTCTTTTTTACCTGTTCCGTACGCCAATTCAGTGTTTCTTATAGAATTAATCATTTGTTTTAATTCATCAGGAGTTAAAGCAAACGAATGATCAGGACCAGGTAAATTTTTGTCAATTGTAAAATGTTTTTCAATTACGGTAGCTCCTAACCCTATTGAAACTAATGGTGCAATAATTGGATCAATACTATGATCAGAAAATCCAATTGGCAAATTATATTTAGATTTCATTTTTGGAATTACAGATAAATTTAATGATTCTATTGAACAAGGGTATTTTGATGTACATTGTAATAAAATAATTTCACTACATCCATGTTCTTTTAAAAAATTTACACAAAAATCTATTTCAGCATAATCACTTGAACCAGTTGAAACTATAATTGGTTTTTTTGTACTTGCTAAAAATTCTAATAATTTGATATGATTAATTTCAAAAGATGCTACTTTATGAATTTTAGTAAATGGATCTATCGCTTTTGCATCATCTACAGAAAATGGAGATGACATAAACAAAATATTTTCTTCTTTACAAAATTCAACTAATTTTGGAATCATTTCATAAGGCATTGCATGTTTTTCAAAAATTGTATCTATATTTTCAGAATATGATAAAGTTTCAGAACCTCCAGGATTTGAAACATACGTAGTTTCAGGCCTATATGTTTGGAATTTTATTGCGTCAGCTCCAGAATTCGAAGCAATTTTTATTAGATTTTTGGCTTGATTCAAATCTTGTTCAAACGTTCCACATTTCCAATTTGAGCCAGCTTCGGCTATAACAAAAATATGGGAAGGGTCGTTAAAATTCATAATGTGTAAATTTTTTTTCAAGTAATAAAGATTTCAAATGCTTTTTATAAAATTAATACAAAAATATTATTTTAATTATCATGTTCTAAAAAATTCAAGAATTTCTTGGTAGAAGAACCAATATTATCAAGGTAATAATCTAAGAATTTTTCCCCATTTTTTACTAAAGTTTTTTTGTATAAATCATCAGAAAATAATTTTGTGAGTATATTTTCCAAGTTAGAGAGAGTTGTAATAGTTAAATAATTATTTTGAAAAATTTCAGGATATGAAGATTTATCATTCAATAAGACCAATATTACAGGTTTTTTGAGAATCATTGCTTCTAAAATAGCAGTACTCATATCAATACAAATTAAAACATCACATTTCTTTGCATATTCATAAAAACTTCCAGTTGTTTCAACAACAATATTTGAATTAATTTTATTCACAATTTTTTTTTCATTTGATATTGAACCATGATGTACCTTAATCAGTAAATTTTTATGAATTTTTGTAGTTATTTTAGAAATGTATTTTATCATATCATCATATTCTATTTGAAATTTAATTGAGGATTCTTTTGTTTGATTTTTAAGGGTTTTAGGAGTTGTAGCCAATAACACATATTTTTTTTCTGGAATTTGTAAAGTATTTGAATCGTCAATCAATGTATCAAAGAAAGGACAGCCTATAGAAACAATTTTTTCCTTAGATAAACCATGATTTTCTGAATCAATTTGTGTAAGTTTACCCCATACCAAAAAATTATCAGAATATTTTGTGTAAACCCTCTGAAATTGATCAGATTTAAAATTGTAGTAATTTTGATTTTGAAGATCATCATAATATAATGCGTGTTGAAGAATACTAGTCTTAACTCCAAATTGTTTAGATAGATGAAGAATAATTAGATCTAAATGCCCACATTCTGAAGCAAGAACAACAGATGAGAATGAATATTTTTTGAATAATGATTTAATTTTTGAAATATTTTGAATTGCATTTTTATAATTATGAATGAACATTTTTAAAAAATCATTTTTAATAATACTCCAAAACGATAAATCGTCTAATGAGAAAAATGTATTAAAAAATTGTTCATTTTCTAATAAAATTTGTAATTTTTGGGACGTAAAATTATCTAGATCTAAAATCAATGAATTTTTACTTTTTGGGAGGGTGTCATTGTTTTCAATAAAACAACCAGATTTTTTTATTAAAGAAAATGTTAAATAATTCCAAAATGGTGGCGCGATAGTATCATACTTTACTAAATTTAATGAATGATTTGGTAATTCTTTAAAAAAATTTTTTAATCTTAATGTAGTAAAATTTACTAAAAGAATTGTAGGGTTTTCAATATTTACTTTTTTAGGTAAGAAAAAAGATCTAGATACAGAATAAAATAATTTTATTAAATTTTTTATTATAATATTTTGAGATGTTGTAGTAAAAGTAAATTTTCCAAATTTTATAGAGATATCATCTCCCGAAATTGAAGAAATGTTTTTATTATTATTATTTAAAATATCAAAATTTGATGAAAATAATTTTAATATCCTAACAAAATGTGGAGACGAAATAAAAAAAGAGTTTGTAAATTTTTGAGTAATTTTCTGTATTTCAAAGAATTGTTTTAAAATTGGGGATAGATAATAGTTAAATTCTAAATAAAATAATTCGCCTAGATTAATTCCATCATATTCAATTAAATTTGATATTTCAGATTCACTATACCAATTAGAAAATTTATAGGAAAGATCTTGAATGCGGTCTAAATCATCATTATCCAAATAATCATCAGATAATTCATGAACAATATTATTTTCTAGTAAAAAATTATGAGATTCATAATCAAATACAATTATGGTTGGTTTATGTTTGTCAATAATTTGATTGATTTCTTCTAATTTTGATGTAGAGTCACAAAAAACGACATAGTTTGAGTTTTTATTCACAATTTTTATAATTAAAACAATAGTAAATATTTCTTGTATTATTATGAAAACAAAGAATGTTGTATTTAGTATGATATGATAAATGAGGAAACTTATTGTAGGAGATCCAAAAAAGATCTAATAATGTTTGAGGGTAAAAAAATCTTAATTACGGGTGGTACTGGTTCTTTAGGCACAGCATTAACAAAAAAATTACTTGAAACAAATGTAGAGACTATCAGAATTTTTAGTAGAGATGAATGGAAACAAGTCAAAATGCAGTCAGAGATTACGGATAAGAGATTAAGATTTTTCATAGGGGACGTACGTGACAAGGACAGATTATCTCGTGCTTTAAAAGATGTCAATATCGTTATTCATGCTGCAGCATTAAAACAGATGCCAGTTGCAGAGTACAATCCATTTGAAGCTGTAAAAACAAATGTTTTGGGTACTGAAAATTTGATAGAATCATGTCTAGATAATAATATAGAAATGGTATTAGGGATAGGTACCGATAAAGCAGTTTCTCCAGTAAACACCTATGGTGCAACAAAGTTTCTTATGGAAAGATTATTCATTTCAGCTAATTTCTTTAAAGGTAATCAAAAAATAAAATTTTGCTGTGTTAGATATGGAAATGTTTTAGGTAGTAGAGGTTCAATTGTTCCAGTGTTTGTAAATCAAATTAAAAAAGGAAAAAAGATTACAATTACTGATCCAACAATGACAAGATTTAACATTACCATGGATGAAGCTCTAGATTTAATATTTAGAGCAATAAAAAATAGCAAAGGTGGAGAAATATTCATTCCAAAACTTAAAGCTTACAAAGTAGGAGATATGAAAGATGCAATAGTAGAAGGATTAAACAGCAGTATAGAATCAGAAATTATTTCAATTAGACCAGGTGAAAAAATTCATGAATTTTTAATAAATACTGATGAATTACGTAATACATTTGAGAATAATGAAGATTATGTAATAATTGATCAGCAACTTCAAGATTCAAAATTTAATAAAGAAAATATCCTACCACGAACTAAACTTAATCAACCATATTCTTCAGATAAAGTTGATCTTTTAACAAAAGATGAATTAAAAGAAATATTAATCAAAGATAAAAAAATTTAGGAAAAAAATGAAGGCCGTAATTCTTGCAGGTGGATATGGGACAAGGATTTCTGAAGAAACTAAATCAAAACCAAAACCAATGATAGAGATAGGTGGAAAGCCAATTCTTTGGCACATTATGAAAAGATATTCATTTTATGGAATTAATGATTTTATAATTTGCTGTGGTTACAAAGGAGATAAAATTAAAGATTATTTTTTAGAAAATAAAGAATCATGGAATGTATCTTGTATCGATACAGGTTTAGAAACAATGACAGGAGGTCGTCTCAAAAGAGTTCAAAAATTAGTTAATGAGACATTTTGTTTTACTTATGGAGATACATTAAATGATCTAAATATAAAAAAATTAATTGAATTTCATAAAGAAATGAAAACCTTAGCTACAGTTACAGCTTGTATACCACCAGAAAAATACGGAGTTTTAGAAATAAATCAAAAAAAGGTTACAAGTTTTAAAGAAAAAATATCTAGAAAAAAGACGTGGGTTAATGGTGGATTTTTTGTCTTAGAGCCTAAAATATTTGATCATATAAAAAATGATTCAACTATTTGGGAAAAAGAACCTCTAGAAAAATTAGTAGAAATTAATCAATTAAGTGCATATCAACATCATGGATTTTATCAACATATGGATACCATGAAAGAAAAAGAATTTTTAAATAAATTATGGAATAATGGTGAAGCTAAATGGAAGATTGGATAAAATATAGTAATCAAGAGATTAAAGAGGAATCAAAAAATCCAAAAATTAGTATTGGACTTCCAATATACAATAGTCAAAAACTTATTCGTAAAAGACTTGAAAATATATTATCTCAAACATTCAATGATTTTGAATTAATAATATCAGATAATGCATCTACGGATAATTCAGTAAAAATTTGTAAAGAATTTATGGAAAAAGATTCAAGAATTAAATTATATGTACAAAATAAAAATATTGGTCAATTCAATAATTATAATTTTATTTTAGACCATGTATTAGGAGAATATTTTATTTGGATTGCAGATGATGATTTATTATTACCTGAATTTTTGGAAAAAAATTTTAATGTGCTTGAATCAAATAAAAAAGTTGTAACTAGCGTTAGTAAGCTAAAAATGTTTGGTGAATTTACAAATATTTTAGAACAGGAAAAAAATATTACATTTTTTAAAAAAATAGAAAATAAAATTAAAACTAGAGCTGCCTATATGGGCTGCTTTCCAGTTTCAGGAGAATACAATAATAGAGTTAACAAATTTTTTAAAAAATGTAGGCATAGTCAAGTTTTTTATGGATTACATAGAACATATGCAATAAAAAAATGCAAAATTACTAAATCATTTTTGGGACAAGACACATTTTATGCATTAAGTTTGTTAAGATATGGGGAAATACATGTTATTGATGATGTATTAATGGAAGTTTTTGATGGAGGGGATTCAAGAAGTGGAAATATGATTAAGATTGTAAAAATGACAAACAGTGATTGGTATGGAGTTATTTTTCCATGGTTGCCAATGACTTTAAACTGTAAAAAACAACTAGGTATGAATTTATTTTTAAAAAATAGTAGTTTTTTTATAAAATTAAATTTGTCAGGATATTTTTCATATATGATCACTATTTTTAGGATGTTAAGCAATAGAATAAATACATAATAAACTAATTCCATACAGTATATCAAAAATAAGATTTTAACTGCCAATATTTAGTAAATTTAAGATAAAAATTAACTCTTGTATTTTAGGTATACGAAGAAAAAGAATGTATTAAATTAATTTTTGAGTAATTTCAATTGTTATACTAATTAATTAACAGAATATATTCAAATTATTAAAAATGAAAGGTATTTGGAATCAATTTAAAATTATTATCAATAAATTTAGAGATTTATCATTTTATAGTGTTGGAACCTTAGTGACCAATGGAATTGGTGGCATATTTTGGTTATACATGGCATCATTACTTGGAACTGAAGGTTATGGTGAGATAAGTTATCTAATATCTATAGGAATAATGGCAGGAACAATATCACTTGCAGGAATGTCAAATTTAATAATTGTATACGGTGCTAAAAATATTAAAATTCAATCAACGGTTTTTTTAATAGGTTTAATTTCATCAGGAATTGTAGCATCAATTGTTTTTTTTGTTGTTGATAGTAACATAACAGTTAGTTTGTACATTATTGGGTATGTTATTTTTACATTAATTACAGCTGAATTAATTGGAAAAAAATTATTTTTAAAATATTCAAAAGTTATAATTATTCAAAAAATAATGCTCGTAATATTTTCTATTGCCCTATATCATTTAATGGGGTTACAAGGAATTATCTTAGGTATTGCAATATCATTTTTAGTTTTTATTTTAATGATGTATAAAACATTTAAACAAGTAAAAATAGATTTTCCTATTTTAAAAAGTAAATATAAATTTTCTATTAATAGTTTTTTTCTGGACATATCTGAGGCATTTAACGGTTCATTAGATAAAATAATAATTGCTCCAATAGTGGGTTTTTCCCTACTTGGAAATTATCAACTAGGATTACAATTTATTGGATTATTATATTTAATTCCAGGCATGTTATTCTCATATGCATTAACACATGATGCAAGTGGGAATTCTACCAAATTAGTTAAAAAAATTATTATCATACTATCAATTATTTTTGCGGTGCTTAGCATAATACTATCACCAATACTTCTTCCAATAGTATTTCCACAATTTATAGAAGCAATAGTGATTATTCAGATTATGAGTGTTTCAATAGTTCCATCAGCAATTGCTTCAACATATATTTCAAAATATTTAGGTTCAGAAAATAGTAAAATTGTACTTATTGGATCAGGATTATATTTATTGATTCAAGTTATCAGCATCATAGTATTAGGAAATATGTATGGAGTGAATGGAATTGCATTTTCAATAGTAATTTCAGCTTTAGTTCATGCCGTATATTTTATAATAATAGACAAATTATTGTATAAAAATTAATTAAATTTCATGAAGAACAAGGTAGATTAGCATCTGTTACTACCTGCAATCCTGCAGAGAAATATGGAATTTTAGAAATTAAAGAGGGAAAGTGATCAGTTTTAAAGAAAAACCATCCATGAATGAAGTCTGGGTAAATAGTGGATTTTTTGTTTTAGAACCAGGTATTTTTGACTACATAAAAAATGATTTTACAGTATGGGGAAAGGAGCCAATGGAAAAATTAACAAATAATAATCAATTAAGCGTATTTAAACACAAAGGATTTTATCAACATATGGATACTGTCAAAGAGAAAAATTTCTTAAATGAATTATGTATTTTTTGAGGAATGAATTTCATAATAATAAATAAAATTAAATGGTTTTAAAACTTTTAGAATCTATAGAAATTTTCCATTAATTGAAAGTTTTTCTAGTAAATCAGG
>Ga0307986_10003078_pt1 | contig 11722 bp, 8 predicted proteins | sample EllFjometageno82_FD_203170 | JGI IMG/M metagenome (GOLD analysis project Ga0307986, IMG submission 203170) | Marine microbial communities from Ellis Fjord, Antarctic Ocean - #82 | ecosystem: Environmental > Aquatic > Marine > Unclassified | place: Southern Ocean | collected 2014-10-09
AGTGAAATTTTTTTTTTATTTAAAAATTTTTCTTTTTTATCAAAAAATAGTTTTATATTTTCAGCTTCCTGTAAGTCAACTTTTAAAATTTTTGAAATATCACTAGTAATATGGTTACTTCCAATTGGAAGAACATCTAAAAAAATAATTTTATTTTCACTATAACAAGCGATTGATGTTTTTTTAAAACCAATATCAACAAAAGATACTTCTTTAGCTGACAAAAAATTATCTTTATAATTGATAGATTTGACATATGTTGAGCAAAAAAATTTATTAACCGAAATATTTAGTTTAAAAAATAATTTTTTGAAATATTCTATAGTTTTTTTCGGAAGGCATATAAAAAGAATATCTAAAGATATCAAATTACAAATTATATCATCTGGTAAAAAAGTATAATGAGCATCATCAATTTTATAATTTTGAATAATAATATGAACAGCCTGTTTGTCAGGATAGCTTCTTATAACCTGTTGTTTAGCTTCTTGTACCAAAAATTTAACGTCTTCTTTCTTTAATTTTGATCCCTCAAGTTTCTTAGATATTGAGATACCAACAGATATCATTTTTGGACTATCTATCATCAAATTTATATTATCCAAATATTCTTTAGTATCTTTTTCCAAAGAGGAAATAATATTTTGGATTTCAAAATCTATATTTGAGTGATCGAGGAAAGATTCACTAACAGCGCAAAAAATATTTTTTGGATTGTGCTTGTTAAATGCACACACTCTTATTTTTGAGAAACCGCAGTCAAAATATACTTCAAAATTTTTATTATCCATTATTTTATAATTAATTGATTTAATACCCTTAGATCAATGAGACTATTATCTTTAAATTGATTATTATTTATAATTTTATAAGCAAGGTTGATAGATTTTAATAAATTATTCTCTGGAAGTTTAATTAAAACATTATCAAGTGTTAAAATATCCAGCCTATTAGAAGGATAAAAAATTATTTTTTTAAAATCTTTAATATTAAATTCAGAAAGATCAATATTTTTTTTAAACTCTAAAAATTTTTTAGAGTTAAATTTTCCTAATATGTAAGGTAATTTATCATTTATTGTTTCACTTTTAATAAGTTTACCGTTTGATCCAACTAATAGTTGACTGTTATCATAAATTTTTGCAATAAATTTTGCTGGTTTAATTTCTATATTCAGTTTTGATGGATAAACTTTTCTAACATTATACTCTTCTACAATATTAAATTCAGAAATAATTTTATTAATTTTATCCTTTTTAAGAATAAATATATTTATATAAAAAAAATTCTGCAATTTTTTTATAAGTATTAAGTCGTTACTACTTGATAAGCCTGATATAGTAATTTTATTAGCTATAGGGAGATTTTCTTGATAATTTTTAGTTTTATTACTGGTAGTGCTTAGTACAAGCAGAAATATTAAATATATTACTATCTTATTTTTCTTATCTATTAATTGATGCATCTTTTAAAATCCATTCAATTAACCTTATAAAACTTATCAGCCCATAGCTAGCTATCTCAGGAACTAATGATAGCCTAGTCATGCCTGGCTGAGTATTAATTTCTAATAAGTAAAACTTTCCATCATAAAATTTAAAATCTGACCTCGTAACACCTCGGCATCCAACTGCTCTATGAGCTTTTAAAGCAATATCACTAATTTTTTTTAAATCTTTTTTTGCTAAGTTAACAGGTATTATGTGTTCTGTATTTGCTTTTGGATTGTATTTTGCTTCATAATCATAAAATTTTCTTTTTGGCTTTAGTTCTATTACTCCTAGGTTTTTATTACCCATTATTGCTACTTGTATTTCTCTTCCTGGAATATACTCTTCAATTAAAATCTCTTTATAAATTCTTAATAATCTTAATTTTTTTATAATGTTTTTTTTATTACAAATATAAACATGAACACTTGAGCCTTCATTGATAGGCTTAATCACAACTGGAAATTTTAATTTTTTTTCAATTTTTTTAATAATATTTGACTCATCTTTTTTGTAGGTAAATTTAATATATTTTGGCGTTAATATATTGTTTTGTAAAAAAATTTTTTTTGAAATTACTTTATCCATCGCTATAGCAGATGATATTACACCAGAATGCGTGTAAGGAATTTTTTGGGACTCAAGTATTGTTTGAATGTAACCATCTTCACCAAACTGACCATGTAAAGCGTTAAATATTACATTTGGTTTATAAATTTTTATATTTTTTAATAAATTTTCATCAGGCTCACACATAAAAACTTTATATTTATTTTTTTTTAATTCTCTTGATACTTCTCTACCAGTTTCTAGACTTATCAGTCTCTCTTTTGATATTCCTCCACAAAGTACTAAAATTTTTTTCTTCATAATTATTTTAATATTTTAATTTCTTTTTCTAATTTAATGCCTGTTTTTTTTTCGACACTCTCACTAACAAATTCTATCAATTTATTCATGTCGTTAAAACTAGCATTATTCTTATTTACAAAAAAATTACAGTGTTTACTAGAAATGTACGCATCACCAAAACTTGTATCAAGCGGTACAGATTCCTTAATAAGCTGCCAAACTTTCTTTTTAGTTTGGTTAATAGGGTTTTTAAATGTGCTACCGCTCGTTTTAATTTTTGTAGGTTGGTTGTTGTCCTTTATTTTTTTTAGCTCTATAACTTCTTTTCTTATTTTATCTTGATCTTTTTTGCTTCCTTTAAAAGATGCACTTAAAAAAATTAAATCATTTGATAAATTATTATTCCTATACTCAAATATAACTTTATCAGCTGGAATGGTAATAACTCTTCCTGCCTTATCAATTGATTGTATTGAAACAAGTATGTCTTTGAATTCTTTGTCAAAACAACCAGCATTCATTTTTAAACCACCACCTATAGTTCCTGGTATACAAGCCAAAAATTCTAAACCACCTATTCCATTATCTGAAGCAAACTCAGATAACTTTTTGTCACTGCAAGCGCTGCCTGCTACAATTATATTATTTGGTAATAGTGAAATATTAGTAAAATTTTTTCCTAATTTAACAACTATTCCGTCAAAAGTGTCGTCACTAACTAGTGTATTGGAGCCAGCACCTAAGATATAAATTTTTTCTTTTGTACCAAATTTTTTAAGAAATAAAACTAAGTCTGACAAAGATTCTGGTTTAAAAAAAACTTTTGTCTTGCCACCAATATTAAACCAATTACTTTTTTTTAGTTCATAATCAAAATAAAATTTACTATTAATTTCAGTAGCAAATTCTTTAATTTTATCAATTATCATTATATTAATTTTGGCAGTTCTCTCATCCAAGATGAGATAGTGCCAGCTCCCATTCCAATCACTATTTGTTTTCTATAAATATTACTTTTAATAAATTTAGCTAGTTCGTATTGATCGTTAACTAAAAATAATTTAACTTTTGAATTTTTAATAATACTCTTGGCAAAATTATTATAATTAAATCCTAATTTCATTTTTTCTCCAGCTGCAAACACTGGACACAGTATTACAGTATCGGCTTTCTTAAATGATAAACTAAATTCTTTTTTTAAGTCTTTTAATCGTGATATTCTATGAGGTTGAAACACACAAATTATTTCATCTTTTTTATATGCTGCACGCACTCCATTTAAAACTTCTTTAATTTCTGTTGGATGATGAGCATAATCATCATAAAAACTAACCTCGCGATATGTAAATATTTTACTAAACCTTCTTTGAACACCTTTAAATTCATTTAAGCCTTTTTTAATTATTGATTTAGATATCCCAATTGTAGCTGCTACAGCCGCTGCTGCTGTTGAATTTCTAATATTATGAATTCCTAAAAGTGGAATTCTAATCTTTTTAATTAATATATTTTTTTTTCCAGGTAATTTAATTGACAAATCATATTCAGAAAATTTCTTAACTTGTTTTATATTCTTAATATAAAATTGAGATTTTGGATTAGTTCCATATGTATAATAATTTTTTATTTTAAGTTTTTTTAATAATTCCATATTGTTTTTATCATCAATACAAATAAATGATTTTCCAAATGAGGGAACTTTATTAATAAATTTAATAAATAAATTTTTAAGATCATTCATAGATTTATAAAAATCCATGTGTTCTCTATCGATATTGGTGATAATAGAATATGTTGGAGGAACATGTATAAAGCTTCCATCTGACTCATCTGCTTCCAGTATACACCAATCACTTTTTCCAAGTTTTGCTGAATTTTTTAAGGAATTTAACACACCACCATTTATAATTGTTGGATCTAATTTTGTTCTAGAAAATATTGAGGCCAGTAAAGATGTTGTTGTTGTTTTACCATGTGATCCCGTTACTACAATGTTTTTAGTTAAAGAAACAATGTGGGCCAACATTTCTCCTCTTTTATAAATAGGTAGTTGTTTTCTTATTGCTTCAACTAATTCCGGATTATTTTTTTTAATTGCTGAAGAAATTACTAGAATGGTGGCTTTTTCTATATTTTTTTTTGAATGATTTATTGAAATCTTTATTTTATTCTTTTTTAATCTATCAATATTTTTATTATTAGAGATATCACTGCCTTGAACATTGAAACCCATTCCATTCATTATCAATGAAAGACCACTCATACCAATGCCACCTATGCCTACAAAATGTATTACTTCAGTTTTTGCTAATTCAATTTTCATTAATAGTAGTTATAATTTTTTGATTTATAGTATTCCATGTATTTTGATAGTTAAAATTTTTCATATTCTTTTTTTTATCCAAATATTCTTCTTTGTTTTCAATAATATTAGTTAGTTTATCTGCTAGATTGCTTTTATTAATTTCATCTTGACTCAAAATCCAATTACAACCAAGTTGTTGATAAAAATATGCATTTTCAAATTGATGATTATCTTTAGAAGTTGGCATTGGTATGGCTATGTGTGGTATATTCAGAAAAATCAGTTCTGCCAATGTAGAAGCGCCAGCTCTAGATATGCATATATTGGCTTTACTCATAAGACTTAGTACATCTTCATCAAAGTCAAATAATTTATTTTCAATATTATTTTTTGAATAAAGGCTCTTTATATATTTATAATTTTTAAAATTAGTTTGCTGAATAACTTTTATATTATATTTTTTTGACAACAATATTATTGTCTCACTTATTATAGTATCAAATAACTTGGCTCCTTGGCTTCCACCTATTATTAATAAGTTAATTTCTTTACCTATAACTTTACTCTCAATTTGTTGAATAGAATAAAATTTTTTTCTTAATAATGTTGGAATTATAGAAATTTTATTTTTTAATATATTTGGAAAGTCTTTAACTTTTTCTGAATAACAAAAAATTTTTATACAAGAATTAACAAAAAGTTTATTCGATCTACCTAAAACCATATTTGGTTCAAATAAAAATATTTTTAAATTAAGGATTTTAGAGGCAATACATAGAGGTAAAGACATATATCCACCTGTTGAAATTAATATTTCAATTTTTTTATTCCTTAGAAGTATAAAAGATTTAAAAATTAAATATAATAGTAAAAAAAAATTAAACGGTATTAAAAAAATATTTTTTGATATTTTTGGTGTGTTGATAATTTCAATATTATATTTATTTTTATCTAAAAATTGAATCCCTCGATCATCAGAGCTCATACAAACATTAAATTCACTTTTTAAATGTTCATAAAATATCGTTGCTGGGACAACATGACCACCAGATCCTCCTGTGCTAATTAAAATGTTTTTCATATCAATTAAATTTTTTCTTTGTCAAATTTAAAATTATACCAGAAAGAATAGACACGCCAATAATTGATGAACCACCATAGCTTAAAAATGGCAATGTCATACCTGTTGTAGGAAATAATCTTATATTAACACCTACATTAATTAAAGCCTGAACCAAAATAAGAGTAATCGACCCCACTAAAACTAGTTTTATTTTTTCTCTATCTTCTAAATAAACTTTTTTAAATACTGCGTAGATAAAAAATAAAAACATTATTAAAATTAAAATAATTATGACCACTCCAAACTCTTCAGATATTACAGAAATTATGAAATCAGTATGTGTTTCTGAGCCTTTGTACTTTAATGTTCCTTCACCAATGCCTTTTCCAAAAAAACCACCACTTGAGATTCCATCAACCGATTTTGTTACTTGTGCATTATGAGTCCCACTTTCAGGATTAAAAAAAGATAAGATTCTTTTTTTTATGTAATCAAACTTTGAAATATTAAAAACTATATAGATTAGAGATAACAATGAAATACTAAAAAAAGAAAGAAATACCATAAGGCTTATTCCTGAAATAAAAACTAGCGTTATCCATGATAAAAAAATGAGTAATGTTTGACCAATATCAGGCTGCATCATTAATAGAGCAGATGTTGGAACTATAGCAATAAAACTAATAAAATATTTATAATAAATATGTACATTTTTTTCACTACTTAAGATGGTTGCAAGAAAAATTATTGTGAAAGGCTTAACAAGCTCTATTGGTTGAAATCTTGGCAAAAAGATTATATCTAGCCACCGTTTGGCACCCTTTACCTCTGTACCAAGTATTGGCACTAACATTAAAAAAATTAAAGAAATAAAAAATAAAAAAATTGAAAGTTTAAAAAGATTTTTCTCACTTAAAGATGAAAAAAATATTAAAATAATTATTCCAAGAAAAACATATGCCAAGTGTTTATAAAAAAAAAAATAACTATTGGTTTCCAACTTATCAGATGCAATTAAAGAAGTAGATGCTAATGAAAAAAATAATCCTAATCCAAATAAAAATAAAACTAATAAAAAAATAGTTTTATCAATATTTTTCCACCATATATAATAAAATTTGTATAATGAGTTATTATTGAACATCGTTTAGTTTTTGTATTAGATTATTAAAATATTTACCTCTTTCCTCAAAATTTTTAAAACTATCTAATGAAGCTGCTGCTGGGCTGAAAAGAATAGTTTGATGGTTTTTATTATTTCTTATATCTGAAAAAACTTTTTTTATTAATGATTTTAAATTTATAAAAGACTCATATTTTATTTTATTTTTTAATTCTTTAATAAAAAAATTTTTATTTTTACCAAAAATATATACTTTAAAACTTTTGCAACTTCTTTTAGGTAATAAAAATTTGTCTCCCTTTTTTGCTAAACCACCAACTATCCAAGATACATTCGACATTGATTTTAAAATACTCACAGATGATGAAAAACTTGTAGCTTTAGAGTCATTAATAATGGTTAAATCACGAGATCTAAAGATAGTTTCTTGTCTATATTTCAATCCAGTAAATTTATTTAATACTTTAAATAAGTTTTCTTTTTTAATTTTAAGTATCTTTGCTATCTCAATCACAATTGACAGATTTTCTTTATTACCATCTGTCATAAAATATGGGTTGTTTAATTTTTTTAAGAACAGAGAGTTTATTTTTTTATTAACTTTAATTATTCTGGGTAAAAAATTCTGAGTTTTTATTTGCTTTTTTATATGAGTATTATTTGTATTTAAAATTGCATAATCTTTTTTTGTTTGATTTTTTATTAATTGAAATTTTGCCCTAATATAATTTTTTAATGTTTTGTGCCTCTCTAAATGATCTGCTGAGATATTTATTATGGCTGCAACATTAGTTCTAAAAATTTTACTATAATCCAATTGATAAGAAGAAGCTTCAATTACAAAAACACTCTTATTTGTTACATTTTTCTCAGATAAAATAGGGTATCCTATATTTCCCACTAACCTTGCGTCAATTTTTTGTTTTTTTAAAATTTCATATAAAATTTTAGCTGTCGTAGACTTTCCGTTTGTCCCTGTAATTGTTATGTTTTTATTATTACTGTATGTACTATAAAAAATATCTAAATCTGTATAAATTTTTTTTAAATTTATTTTTAAAAAATTACAAAGTTGACATTTATCAATATTAATTCCAGGGCTAATTATTATATAATCAATTTTTTTTTCTATTATCTTTTTATAGTTAATTATTTTTTTTTTTATTTCTTTGTTTCTATTTTTAATTTTTTTATCATCATACAAATATATTTCATTATTTTTTTTTAAAAAATTAAATGCAGATAGACCACTTTTACCAAGCCCATAGATTAAAATCCTTTTTTTAAAAAAGATATTTTTAGTATTTAACATTATCTTAATTTTAATGTCGCCAGTCCAATCATTGCAAGAATTATTGAAATAATCCAAAATCTAATTACTACTGTTGATTCTGCCCAACCTTTTTTTTCAAAATGATGGTGTATAGGTGCCATTCTAAAGACTCTTTTTCCAGTTAACTTAAATGATAATACTTGAACAATAACCGATACCGCCTCTAGTACAAACAACCCTCCCGTAATAGCCAAGACAATCTCATGTTTGGTAATTATTCCAATTGCTCCAAGTGATCCACCAAGTGCTAAGGATCCTGTGTCACCCATAAATATTTTTGCTGGTGGTGCGTTAAACCACAAGAAGCCTAAACAAGCTCCAATAATTGAACCGCAAAAAATAGATGTTTCTCCCATGCCTTGAATATAAGGTATATGTAAATACTCAGAGAAAACTATATTGCCTGTTACGTAGCTAATAAAAGCAAAACACCCTGCAACTAATATTACTGGAACAGTTGCCAACCCATCTAGTCCATCTGTTAAATTTACAGCATTCGATGACCCTACAATTATAAATACAGAGAATGGCACAAAAAACCAACCAAGATTTATTATCAAATCTTTAAAAAAAGGAAAATATAATTTTGTCAATTCTTCATTTTCAGAAAAAGAATGCAATATTAGTATGCCTATTAATGCTATTAAAATCTGTGAAAAAATTTTAAATTTAAATGAAATACCAGATGAATTTTTAAATTTAATTTTTTTATAATCATCATAAGCTCCAAGTAAACCAAATGAAATTACTATATAAAGTAAGAACCAAATATAGATATTTGATAAATCTCCCCACAAAAGAATACCTGAAAATAAACCAAGAAGTATCAGCACACCACCCATAGTAGGAGTACCTATCTTTTTTATAATGTGATCTGTTGGCCCATCATCTCTAATTGGATTCAAAATTTGGCGAGCTGAGAAAAAATTAATAAATGGAGTGCCAACCAATAAAACTATCACCATGGATGTGAACATGGCTAATCCAGTTCTAACCGTAAGATACTTGAAAACATTTAAAAATGTGTATTGATCTATTAACCCAGAAATTAAGCTATAAAGCATTGATTTTTCCGATCTTTAAATTATTTGCTATTTTGTTAAGCCCCGTGGAGTTTGAACCTTTTATCATTAAATAATCATTATTATTTATATTGTTCTTAATCAAATTAATAATGTGAGAATTCTTTTTTAAAATTAAACCCTTTTTACTTTTATGAAGATTTTTAAAAGTCTCTTGCACATATTTACCAATAATATTAACATTATCTATGGATGTCTTGTTTATATCTTTACTAATTTCTTTGTGTAGTTTTTTTGAGTGTTTGCCTAACTCAAGCATATCACCAAGAATTAAATGTTTTTTAGATCTATGCAATCCAAGCATATCAAAATTTTTTAATGCAGATCTTAAAGAGAGTGGATTTGAGTTGTAGCTTTCATCTACAAGATAAAAGGATTTTTTTAACACTTTTACTTTAGAGATATCTCCTCTCCCACTTAGTATTTTATGATTATAAAAAATATTTTTATCTAACTTTAATATATCTTTAAAAATCGATATAATTGAAATTACTGCAAGCAAATTTTTTATATAATTGTCAAAATTTGAATTTATGTAAAAATATTTATTTTTATTATTTATATTGATAGAAACTTTATATTTTTTTCCCCTTTTTTTTATTGAAACTAAATTAATTTGAGAGTTTTTTCTTTTAACACTAAAAGAATAAACTTTAAGTCTTCTACTGTGTGCAATTTTTTTATGTAAATTGTAAAATTTATCATCAGCATTTAAGACAAGACTTCCATTATCTTTTATATTTTTGATGATTTCAGATTTTGCTAGTGCAATTTGTTTAATATTCTTAAAGTTTTTTGCGTGTGCATAAGAAATATTTGTAATAACACCTACGTCTGGTTTAATAATTTTAGATAAATAGTCTATTTCACCTTTCTTATTCATCCCAATTTCAAAAATACCAAAATTATCATTTTGTCTTAAGTTAAATAAGCTTACAGGAACCCCCAACTTATTATTAAATGATTTTGGTGAAAAGGTTACCTTGCTAATTTTGTCAAGTGTTTTTCGCAATAACTCTTTTAGAGAGGTCTTCCCGCAACTCCCCGTAATAGCTATAATTTTACCTTGAGTGTTCTCTCTTAATATAGATGAGGCATCAGTTAAAAATTTTAAAGTATTTTTTGTTGTGATCTGTTTAGGGTCATTATTTACTTTATTCACTATTGCTAAGGATGCGCCCTTAATAAAAGCTTTTTTTACAAATAAATTACCATCTCGACTTTTTCCTTTAATTGCAAAAAATATATCATTTTTTTTTATATTTCTTGAGTCAATTGAGGCATTATTAATTTTGGTTTTTAAAGAAATGTTTTTTGACTTGCTCATCTCCTTTAAAATATTTAACCTAATATCATTAAATAAGTTTTTATTTATTTTTGTTATATTTTTTAATATTTCTTTCCTATCAGAAAACATTTTTTTATTTTTTCCGAAGTCTTGAATATTTTCATGACCCTTGCCTGCTACAATCAAAATATTACCCGTCTTTAGATCAAGTATTGCTTTTTTTATAGCTTGTGATCTGTCTGAAATTTCACTAACTTTTGATTTATGAATCTTTTTTTTGATTGCTATCCTTATTTTTTTTGGATCTTCACCTCTAGGATTATCGTCTGTTAAATAAATTTTATCACAGTAATAATCGGCAATTTTGCCCATCATCGGTCTCTTTAACTGATCTCTATTTCCACCACAACCAAGTACTATTGAAATTTTTTTACCTTTAAATTGTTCTTTTATGTTGTGCAAAGCTGTTTTTAAAGCATCTGGTGTGTGTGCATAATCCAATATAACTTTAGAGTTATTTTTTATATTTCCAATTTGTTCCAATCTTCCATTTACAGATTTTATCTTTTTAATTTTACTTATTATTTGTTTAAAGTTTAATCCACTTTTTTCTGCAGCAAGCATGGCCATCAAAATATTTTTTATTTGTATCTTTCCTATTAAATTTGTTTGAAATTGGTAACTCTTATTTTTGTATTTGACTTCAATAAATTGTTTTTCTTGAAAATATTTATGTGAGATAATCTGCAAGCTACTCTTATTGTTAGATATGGTTTTAATATTTAATTTTCTTTGCAGGGCTATATTCTTAATTTTCTTATATTCTGGAATCTCGATGTCAGTAATTATAGTTGATTTTTTTTTAAGTAATTTTTCAAATAGATATAGTTTGGATTTAAAATAGTCATCTAATGTTTTATGATAATCTAAGTGATCATGTGATAAATTAGTAAAAATTCCTGTTTTAAATTTCAGTCCATCCAACCTGTGCTGTTTGAGTCCATGACTAGATGCTTCCAATATTACATTATCAATTTTTTGTTTTTTTAGTTTATCTAAGCACTGTCCTAATTCAATCGCATTTAAAGTGGTATTTGAAATTTCTTTTTTATAAGAGTTTGTTTGGACACCCAATGTTCCTATGGAGGCTACTTTTTTTTTGTTTAATTTTAATATTTGAAAATAA
>Ga0307986_10003079_pt1 | contig 11720 bp, 11 predicted proteins | sample EllFjometageno82_FD_203170 | JGI IMG/M metagenome (GOLD analysis project Ga0307986, IMG submission 203170) | Marine microbial communities from Ellis Fjord, Antarctic Ocean - #82 | ecosystem: Environmental > Aquatic > Marine > Unclassified | place: Southern Ocean | collected 2014-10-09
ATTACCTTTTTGATTTTTAAAAGTCCAAGTTCTTAAGAGATCATTTTTATTTTTTTTTAGATTAAATTTTATATTAAATTTTTTAAATTTAAATTTTTCAACTTCTTTTTTCTTGTTTAAATAGTTTGATATACTTTGTTTAGAAAATGTATTCCAACCCTGCTCTAAAAAATTTTTATTATAGTCTGAAGTTTTTCTATATTTTATAAAAACATCTAAAGGATTATCGTTAAATATTCCAAGTATAACAACTTCTCCTTTATTTTTAGTCCAATATATCAAATTACTAATTACTTTTTCAAAATTATTAAATATGGATAGAACTCCACTCAAAATAATTACGGTACCAGATGATTTTTTAATTAAATTTTTGTTTAAAACAGATCCATATTTAAATTTTATATTCTCAATATTTTTCATTTTTTTTTTTGCTTTTTGAATTAATGGTTTAAGGACATCGTAACCAGTATAATTACATTTATTGTCAATCTTATTTAATAAATAAATTAATTCTCCGTTAGCACAGCCTATATCAATAACATGTTTATACTTAGATTTTGTATTTTTTAATTTCTTATTTATAATTTTTGATAATTCTAAATGAACTTGTTTCGGTTTGTTATATTTATTTGATTTTAAATATAGATAATCATGATTACGAATTAATTTCATTTTAGTAGATTGTCTTCCTTAATTTCCACTTATTATTTTTTAACATCCATATATGTGGCGATCTAAATTTATCCGTCAATAAATCAAAATATTTTTTATTAAAAATAGGTTGTTTAAATTTACTTGAGTTTTTGGGGTATTCTTTTTTTGGTATAGATAAATATTTAAAAACTTCATCTTCAAATCTGTTTGAATATTCTCCGTCAAATTGTCTAATAAGCTGCACACCTTCTTTTCTTGTGATTTCTTTATTTCTAACTTCTTGAGAGCTATCATAAGTTGCTCTGCCCATTCCAAATTTAATAAATGTGGTGTAATAATGTAAATCATCAATTTTATCATCTATTGAAGAATACTTACTATATGTTCCTGCCGATCTTTCTGGTGAGGGTTTAAACCCTCCTTTTTCAACAGCATAATAATATGCTTCTTGAGGATGCCATGGCAGGTAAAAGCCCAAATAATGGACTTGTGTTCCACTTTTTTTAAAATCTCTTAATGAGATTGGAAGATAATTCTCCAAGTCAGCACTCTTAATGCCAAAGTCTTTAACCAGATCTTTTATTGGTATACCAGCTATACTATTGGTCCTTGAATTGTTGTTAGTAAAATAAGCTGGATTTTTAATTGGACTAAATTTATTATCATCATTTCCATATTCCAGAGGACTTTCACCATAAAAAACTAGCTTAATATTAAATTTTTTTGCGGCTAGTTTTGGTGTGAGATAATTTTGTCCAAACATAAAAGGTTGGAATGGATGGAATAGATTTTCTAAAGCAAGTCTTGTTAATAATCTATGAACTTTTGTATTTGGGGTGAATAGAAAATTGTCAAAGCCAGTATCGATCCAAGCTTTAAAGTTTTCATAACCCCAATCTGTATAAATATGTGGTGCAAAAGTAATTGTTAATGGATTCATGCCATATTCATATTTAAGTTTGTAAGATGTATAAAAACTATCTTTCCCTCCTGATCCTGGAACTATACAATCGTATGAACCATCATTTTTCCTAAATTTATCACAAAGTCTTTTAAGTTGATCCTCTCTTTTTTTCCAATTGATATTAAATTTAAATTCTTGAATAGTGCAAGCTTTACAAACACCATTACTATCTAATTTTAAAGAAGGTTTTTTTGTATTTATTTTGTGCTTGTATTCTTTTTCAGAATTAGGTTTTTGATTACTATAAGTACAATTGTTACAAAATTTAATATTTTTATCTAATCCATAATAAACTTTTGGATTTATTATCTCGGGCTTATATAATTTTGAATTAACTTTTTTTTCACATTTAAAATAATATTTTTTTACCACGCTGTATATCCTCCATCTACAAGAATATTTTGGCCACTTATATAGCTTGAGCTGTCTGAAGATAAAAATAATACACTTTTAGCAACTTCATTTAATGTGCCCATTCTATTTAGTGGCACTTTTTTGGAATAGTTTTTTTTAAATCTTTTATTTTGAGCACCCGACAACCCACCTGGACTTATTGAATTGGCACGAATATTAAATTCTCCCAAATAAGTAGCTAAATATCTTGTTAAACCGATCAAGGCTGATTTTGATGTTGAATAAACAGCGGGTGAGGACATTTGAATTCCTTTAAATTTTGATCCGGCATATAATCTTTTATCATTACCTACAACTCCCTGTATGGAAGCTATTGAAATAATACTTCCTTTTTTTTCTTTAATCATTATTTTTGAAATTTCCTTAGATAATAGGAAGGCACCATCAATATTTACACTCATAATTGCTTTCCAGTCTGTATATTGAAAATTCTCAAAGTTTTTAAAAAAATTTTTTAATTTTTTAGTTTTTGCAGCAGCGTTATTTATTAAAATATCAATTTTATTTTTTTTTTTTAGTATTATTTTTATTTTTTTTCTTACATCTTTTTCATTAGTAATATCACAATTTATGGGGTGTATTTGAGCATTGGGATATTTTTTTTTTATTGAAATAAATTTTTTTTTAAGAGCAATAATATCTTTATCTAATCCAAAAATTATTGCATGATTTTTTATAAATTCAATTGTTATTTCTTCCGCTATACTTCCAGCTGCACCAGAAATAACGACAACTTTATTTTTTAAATCATTATATTTTGACATTTTTTTTATCCATTGTTGATATAAGTAGGTTAATAACGTTAATTGTACTGGCTGGATTAATAATTGGTTTTTTTGTTTTCACCATTTTAACAAAGGCAGTTAATGTATTTTTGAATGCTATAAAATTATCATTTATATCAATATTTAAAGACTTTTTAGACCCTACAATATGTAAGTTAAAAATTTTACTAACTTTACCAAGACAAAAGATATTTATTAAAAGTCCATTATTACAATAGTAAGAAACTATTTCTGTTTTTTTGCTTTTAACGATTTTTTTTACTTTTAGAACCTTTAATTCATCTAAAATATCTAACATGTGTATGCCATATTTTTCGAAATCATTAACAACACATGCGTTAATAATTTTTATTTTACCGACTGACTTAATTTTATTTTTTAAGATATTAACTTCTTTTGAAAATCTTAAACCAGATGTGCTCATTAACATTCCAGATTTTATATATTTTTTAAAAAAGTTAAATTCTTTTTTTTTTGTGGTTAACGGCTTGTCAACAAAAACAGGAATTTTTCTTTTTAAAAAATATTTTGAAATTGTATAATGTAAATCATCTCTAGCTATAATGAGTGCATCAATTTCTCCAACCATATCCTTGTAGTTTTTTAAACAGTTTTTAATATAGCAGGATTTACACAAACTTTTTGTTATTTTTGGATCTTGTGTCCAAGCGTGTGTAATTTTTACATTTGCGATTCCAAAATTTTTTTTTGATTTTAATTGCAAATATTTAAGAATATTCTTAAATTTTGATTTTTTAAAATATTTTTTATTATAGCCATTTACAATAGCTGAAAATGAAAATGGATGACCATTATCAAAATTATTTAAACCGACAATACCTAGTTTCATTACCAAATTGACCAGCCACCATCTATACAAATATTTTGCCCAGTGATAAAAGCTCCAGCATCTGAACATAAAAGCGCCACCACTCCTTTTAAGTCTTCTGGATATCCTATTCTATTACTTGGACATTTAGCAGACAATCTTTTTATAAAAGCAGGATTTTCTTTTATAGTTTTAGGAAAAGGATAAGCACCTGGACTAATACAATTAACTCTAATTTTATCTTTAGAAAAAAAACTTGCGCAATATTTAGTAAGTTGAACCACCCCTGCTTTTGCAGCTCCATAACTTGGCGGATTAGAATATTTCGGACTATCATACATTCTATAATCTGGGGCAACATGAGCATACGCCGAACCTATATTTAAAATATTTCCTTTCGACTTCTTTAATAATGGTAAAAATATTTTTATACTTTTAAAAACACCATTTAAGCACGTGTCAATATCGTATTTCCAATCTGCCTCACTAGTTGACTCAAATGTATTTTTTTTTCCTGACCATCCACTGTTAATTAGTACATCTAATTTATTTTTGAATTTTTTTACTACTATTTTTTTTAATTCAAGAATTGATTTTTCACTTGTAATATCAACTGGATGAAAAAAAACTTTATGTCTGCCATTTTTTTTTAAAATTCTCACAGCAAGTTCGCCTTTTTTTTTATCTCTGCTAGCAATTATTATATTTGCACCTAATTCTGAAAGTGATGAAGACATGGCTTTACCAAGATATCCAGCTCCTCCAATAATTAATACATTTTTTTTACTCATTGAAAATAGAGCTTTTAATGATTTTGAGTTATTTTTCATATAAATCTTCTATAATGGTGTTTGCATATTTGATATCTGTGAGATTGTCTAGTTCGATATTGTTTGCATTAGAACGTATAAATGAAGTAGGCTTACCAAACAACAGTCCCTTGGATAATTTGTTTTTTACATTAACTTTAAAAGCATATAATGCACCATCTAATTCATAGGATGATTTTAGTTTTTGTCTCAATTTCCAAGGATTTTTAGAATAAGACTCTGGTTTACCGTTTTTGTCAAGATTCCAGCATCTCTCTGGCTTAGTTTTTGTTGGAATAAATGTAGCGATAGAGTCTGAACCAGTTGAAAGCATTTTTTTTAAACATTTTGTAATTAAATTATTTTCTCTAAAGGGAGTTGTGGGTTCTAAAAGTACCAATATATCGGGGACATATTTCAGTTCTAATTTCAAGTATTCTAAAAAAGACTCTATAGCTTTATGTACAAGTGAATTATCACCTGAGTATTTTTTATTTCTTATATGTATTTCTGCCCCAAAATGTTTAGCATAAAAAGCAATGTTTTTGTCCTGAGTTGAAACAAATATTTTATCAACTATTTTTTCTTTTTTGGCAGCTTCTATAGACCAGGCGATTAAAGGTTTAGATCCAATTAAGTATAAATTTTTAGATTTAATTCCTTTACTTCCTCCTCTTGCAGGAATCAAAGCAACTACTTTTAATTTACTAAATAAATTTTTTTTGCGCTTTTTCATATTCCTTTGCATCACCAATATCTAACCAATTTTCAAACATAGGGAAGATTATAGTTTTAAATTTTTTATTTTTTATTTTTCTGAAAAGAGCCGGCATTTCAAATTTTTTATTTTTTTTTACTAGTTTAATTACATCATTTTTAAATACATATATACCTGCATTTACATAGGATTCTTCTATTGGTTTTTCTGTAATTGTTTTTATTTTTATTCCATTAGTTTTAATAACACCGAAAGGATGTTGCCAAAAAAACTTTCTTACTGCCATTGTAGCTGTGGATTTTTTTGCAAGATGGTATTCCAATAATTGTGCAAAAGATATGTCCGTTAATACATCGCCGTTACAAACTAAAAAATCTTTATTATTGATGCTTTCAAATTTTGAAATACATCCCGCTGTCCCCAATGGATTGTCTTCATTAATATACTTAATATTCACATCAAATTTTTTTCCATTACCAAAATATTCTTTAATCATGTTGCCTAAATAATGTATTGAAATATAAATATTATGAAAACCTTCATTCTTAAGCTTATTAATTATATGTTCTAAAACAGGCTTGCCCACAATAGGCAACAACGGTTTGGGGCAATTTTTAGTCATCGGGTATAATCGTTTACCAAAACCTCCTGCCATAATAATGACTGGGTTTTCGTATGAAGGGGAAGTATCTATAGTTTCAGAGAAAAAAACGTTTATTAAAATCTTTTTTTTATTAATAACAGGAATTTGATTTAGTTTATAAAGCTTCATGAGTTTTCTGGCTTTATGAATTGATAATGTAGAATCAACAAAAACATAATCTGTATTCATTATTTTTTTAACTGGTTGATTTAAATTTATTTTTTTTAAAATTGCTCTTCTTATATCTCCATCAGTCACCGTTCCTAATAACTTTTGTTTTTCACAAATAAAACATATCTGCAAATTAGTGACGGATAGGTTTTTAATTACTTCATGTATTGTTTTTTCTTTACTCAATACGGCTTTATGAAACATTTTATTTATCATTTTGTTTAATTGTAAATTTATCTTATATCAAAAAACTTTTTGTAAATAATATTTTTAAGATTAATTTTTTTAATAATTTGAACAATTTTTTCACTTGCTCCACCTTTACCATATGGATTAGAAGTACTTTTTACCTTGATTTGAAATTTTCTACTATAAACTTTTTTTATAGCATGCAAAATTTCATTTTTATCTGATGAAATGTTAATAATGGAACTGGCTTTAATTCTTCCTTTTTGTCTGTTACCAATATTTATAGTGGCCTTTTTAAATGATGGCATTTCTAGTATACCACTTGAGGAATTTCCAATCATAAAGTCCACGTGATTGCACAGAGAAAAATATTTTTCATGCCCCAAAGAATTAAAAAAATACGCATTTTTATTATTTTTTACAAATTTCTTTATTTCATTAATGATAGAGAAAGAGCCTTGATCTGCACTTGGCATCGTAAAAAAAAATGACATATCTTTAAATTTTTTTATTGAATAAATTATATTAGTAATACTTTTATTATTCTTTGTTTTTTCCAATGTTTCAGGATGAAAGGTTATTAAACAATTTTTTTTTAGAAATTTTATATTTAGTTTTTTTTCTAATGTATGTTTTAAAATCAATTTAGTATTCTTTATAGAATCAACACCTAAGCCTCCTACATTAAAAACTAATTTTGGATTTTCTCCCAACTGGATAACCCTACTTAAGTATTTTTTAGTAGCAACAAAATGGATGTGGGACATTTTAGTTATAGAGTGTCTTATTCCCTCATCTAACGATCCTTCAGTAGACTCACCTCCATGTATATGGGCCATCGGTATCTTATTTATGTAAGCAGCTACTGCAGAAGAAAATATTTCATACCTATCACCTAATATAATAATTAAATCAAATTTTTTTCGATTAAAATATTCAGAAAACTTCTGAATACCGACAGCTGTAGATTTTGCAATATTTAAAGACTGATCTCCTTCTATTTTAATATTAATTTTTTTATCAATTTTTATTAAATCTTTTTTTATATCTGAATACGTTAATCCAAATTTTTTTGATAAATGTGACCCAGTAACAACTAAAGATGTTTTTATATATTTTTCTTTTTTTAGTTTTATAATAATTTTTTTTAAGAGATAATATTCTGACCGTGATCCTGTTATAATGCAAATATTTTTATATTTTAACATTTTCATCTTCTTTGAAATTAAATTTAGATTTTTTTCCTAATACTAATTCCCATTTTGAGGAAGAAAGTCCAGGTTTAGAACGTTTAGTTGTAATATTTTTACTAGAGAATATTTCTCCTTTCTTTATGGCTTTTAAGGTAACAATATTTTTTCTTACAAAATGAGAATTTCTTATTTCTGTCTTGTAGGGGAGTTTTATCATTTTACCGAAGCTTTTTTCAAATATTCTGATTTTGCTTATATATTCATATAATTCTTTAGGGGAAAGACTCGCACTATGGTCTGGGCCTTTTAATATTTTATTTGTTGTGAAATGTTTTTCTAATACTTCAGCTCCAAAAGCTACAGCAATCAAAGAAGCCTCGTATCCTAAGCTATGATCAGAATACCCAATTTTCATATTTAATTTTTTTTTTAAATATCTAATAGATAATAAATTTAATTTTTTAATATTCGCTGGATATTCAGTGCTACAATGTAAAACAGTTATATTTTTTTTTTTTGTTCCACCATTTATCAAAATTTTAATTGCTATTTTAATTTCTTTTAGATTAGCCATTCCCGTTGAAAGAATTATATTTCTTTTTAATTGCCCCAATTTCTCAAGGTATGGAATATTTGTTATTTCACCAGAAGGTATTTTAATAGTTTTAAGCTTTAAATGTTTCAGTAAATTAATGCTTTTTAAATCAAAAGGACTTGACATAAATTTTATTTTTTTTTCCCTGCATCTTTTTATTATTATTAGATGATCCTTTTTTGATAATTCGTATTTTTTTAAGAGTTGTTTTTGTTTAAAAATATTTTTCACAGTTTTTTTTTGATAGCCGGCCAAACCAAAATTTTCTTGAACCAAATCATCTGTTGAATATGTTTGAAATTTAATAAAATCAGCTTTAGATTTAGCGGCAATGTCCACCATTCTTAAAGCCAATTTAATATTTCCATTATGATTAACTCCCGCTTCTGCAATTATTATTGTTTTCATTTTAAAAATATTTAAATTTTAGTGTTATTAGGTACATTTTTAATGACTCTACTTTTCATTTTAATAAAGCAATTTTTTCCAATTTTGATATTATTGCTAATCACAGATCCACTACCGATAAATGTATTATCTCCTATTTTACTATTTCCATTAACAATAACTCCAGTAGAAATATGACAATTATTCCCAATTTTAACATCGTGCTCTATTAATGATTTTGTATTAATAATACTATTGTTTCCGATTGTAACATTAGAATTTATCAAAGCTTCGTGAAATATCATTGTACCAAAGCCTATTTTTGATTTTTTTGAAACATATGAAATTGGAGAAATGATATTTGGTATTTTAAATTTTAATTTTTTAAGATTTAAGTAGATTTTATTTCTTAAATTGAAATCATGTATAAAACCTACACAAATTATTGCATATTTTATGGTTTTTCTAATTTTTTTTAAATCTTTATCTCTTCCAAGATACTTATATTTTTTTAAAATTATTGATCTCGGTTTTTTTTCATCTATTAATCCATAAATTGAATATTTTTTTTCTAACTCTATAACATCTACACAAGAATTGGCGTGACTACCTGCACCAATTATTATAATTTTAGGTTTCATTATTATTTAATTATATGACCTTCGGCATTAAATAAAGTGCGCTTAATTTTAGCATTTTCTAAATACTTTCTTGGAGTGTTAAATCTTTGACCCGGTTTGATGTTAGCTAATATTTCTTTGTTATTTTTATCTAGAACACTTTCAACTACTAAACAGTTTTTATCTCTTGTGGCGATAACCAGCCAGTATTTATCATTTCTATAAATTAGACCGGACATAAATGGGTGATTTGAGCCTTCCCCCCCGTGCAATTGAGCTTTTTTAATTTTGCACTTTATATTGCCTATAAAAGTTGATGCGCCAGCGTAAGGATCATCAAATGCATTAATAAAACTAAGTATTTCATCGGAAGATTGATTCCAGTCTATCCATCCGTCCTTTTCTGTTAATAATCTTGGGTTGTATCTTCCAATATAATCAACTTGATAAATTAAATTAAATTTTTTCTTATTTATTAATTTTTGAATAAAATTTAAATAAAATAAAATAAATTTTTCATTGTAGAAAGAATAAAAATTTTTTGGTGTTCTGCAATGATGTGGGTATAGATGTTTTTCGTAATCAATAATTGGGCCGCCATCTATTTTTTTCGTAACTAAATGAGCCAATTGAACATTAATTCTATCATTTCTCATAATATTCCAGGAAAATCCACCACTACCGGAATCAAAAGGTAATCTTGCACCATGAAAATTAATAATATTTTTTTTAAAAAATTTATTAATCAAATTTTCATTAAATATCCACCTAGAAGCAACTGAAATAAACAAAGATTCTTCTGTTCGATATTTGCTTTTTATGTACGATTTAAACTTATTGTCTAATTTTAAAAATTTCTTAAATTTTAATGACTTATCTATATTTTTTGCTTGAGCTGGCGATGTTATAATCTCTGTATTTAAGCCTAATTTTTTATTAATTTTTATAAATTCACTTAAACACTTATCTTCACCTAGAAAGATTACATTTTTTAATTTTTTAAACTCAAATTTATTATTTTTTATCATGAATAATTTTTAAAATTTTATCTCCTAATTTTTTGTAATCTTGTTTATTTTTTTTTAGCCAAATAGGGATTGCGATTGACTCTTTAAGTATATCACTTGTTTTTTTAACTTTTTTGATTTGGTTTAAATTTAAAGCATGGTTCCAATAATAGGCACAATGCCATTTAATTGCATCTGGTAAATTTTTAGTTCCAAAACCGTCTGTATTTAAAATATTTATGATTTTTTTTTTTATTTTTTGATTCTGACATTTAAAAATTAATGTGTCGTATATTTGTTTTGATTCTTTCGGAATAACTCTAAAGTTAAGCAATGATACTTTTTTAATTACGTTAAAAAGACTCTCATATCTTACTTTGTTTTCTTTTAGAATATAATCTAATTTTTTTAATTGTTCCTTTCCTACAACCGCTTGAAGTTCTGTCATCCTATAGTTAAATCCTGTCATTCTTTTTGTATCCATACCCCTAGTATATTTTGGATTTAACTCATGCCCGTGGTCATGATATTCTCTGCAAATTTTAAACATCTTCTCGTTATTTGTAAAAATTATTCCACCTTCTCCTGTTGTTATTGTTTTTCCATAATCTAAACTAACAACTCCGATGTCTCCTATACTACATAAATACTTTTCATCGAATTTAGCACCCATTGATTCACAATTGTCTTCCAAAATTTTTATTTTATTTTGATTTGCTATTTTTTTAATTTCGTTCATTTTTGCTGAAACTCCAAGCATATGAACTGGAATAATAGCTTTTGTTTTTTTGGTGATACTTTTTTTTAGTTCTTTTGGACACATATTTAAAGTTTCATCAATATTTACTACAATAGGTTTTGCTCCTGCTTCAATTATAGCCTCAACTGTAGCAATAAAATTAAAAGCTTGAGTTATTACTTCATCACCCTTTTTAACACCAAGAGCTTTAAGTGCTATTAAAGTTGCGGATGTACCGCTGGAAACTGCTAAAGCAAATTTAGTTCCTATTTTTTTTTTAGCTTGTGATTCAAATTCTCTGACATGAAATTTTTTTCTTAATTTATTAAAACCATGAGCAAATAATACTCCACCTTCATCAAAAAGCTTATTGACTGCAGATTTTTCTTTTTTGTTTATTAATTCAAATCCTGGCATTTTTTTTCCTAAGTTTAATTTGTTTGTGAAGACTTTTTTCAAATTTATCTGTTCTTTTTTTGTCGTAAGGATGATTTTTTGATTTGATCGCAAAAGTCCAACCAGCCCTATTATAATTAGATGTATTTTTATCGCTTCCATGAACAATTAAAGAAGTGTGAACAGCGGCATCTCCAGGATTTAATTCAAGATATTGTTTTTTAAATTTTTTTAATTCTTTTTTATTTTTTATAGTTTGCGATGTGCCTTTCCCATATGAAGGTTTGTGAGCTAATAGTCCTACTTTATGAGATCCAGTATAGTAATACATGCTTCCATTATTTTTATTAGCTTTATCTAATGCTATCCAAAAAGTAAGTCCCATATTTTTTTTCACATTCCAGTAATAACCATCTTGGTGTGGTGCAGCCTTTAACCCGCAATTTTTAGGTTTATTAAATAACTCACTTGCTCTTAATTCCGGAGTATTATTTCCTAATAAATATTTTGATGCTTTAAATAATTTACCTTTACGAAAAAAATTTTTTACGTGCTTGCACGCTTCTAATTTATGAAATGAGTTAATTTTATTAAAACTAGATGTATT